>LNFM01000483.1_pt1 | contig 156191 bp, 157 predicted proteins | sample 596031 | NCBI WGS metagenome assembly LNFM01 (sample SAMN04254537, study PRJNA301005) | activated carbon metagenome | isolation source: dual media filters at the Ann Arbor, Michigan drinking water treatment plant | place: USA: Ann Arbor | reverse complement strand
ATAGATGCGGCGGCGCTGCTTCATCGGCCTTCACTCCAGTCGTCTCAAAAAGACTAAAGTGTTGCAGCGACCAGTTGAGGTCACAGCGAAAAGCAGTCGGCTTGTGATTAGCGCGCCACTGACGCTGCGCGTCTAAATACGGTGCGGATGGTGAAGTTGCTCACGAGCCTTCGCACGCCCGGCAAGCGCGAGAGCGTGTCTTGGTGGATGCGCTCGTAGCGGTCGTCGTCGCGGATGACGATGCGGAGGAGATAGTCGCTCTCGCCGGTCATCAGGTGGCAGTCCTGCACTTCGCGGCATTGTGCGACGGCGCGTTCGAACTTGGCCATGGTCTCGCGGCGCTGATCTTCGAGCGTCACCGCGACGAAGACGGTGGCGCTGCGGCCCATGGCTTTCTCGGAGAGGATCGCGGCGTAGCCCTCGATGACGCCAGCAGCTTCGAGCGCTTTGACGCGCCGGTGGCAGGCGGAAGGCGAAAGGCCGACGCGTTCGGCCAAGACGGCGGCGGTCATGGCGCCGTCGCGTTCAAGCTCGACCAGGATTTTGTGGTCGAACTCGTCGAGGGAGACGGGAGAATTTTCCGGCATGGCGCCATATACGCGCAAAAATAGGCGTTGAGGAGCCTTTGGGGCTCAAAATATCTAAGAAAAAGCGTCGCAGACGGGATATTTCCCCGCCAACAGGAGGAATTCCAATGCGCGTCGGCTGCCCGAAGGAAATCAAGGTCCATGAATATCGCGTCGGCCTGACGCCGGAGAGCGCCGCCGAATTGGTGCGCGCCGGGCATGAGGTGTTTCTGGAAACCAAAGCCGGCGAGGGCATCGGCGCGCCGGATAGCGTGTACGAAAAAGTCGGCGTGAAAATTCTGCCGAACGCCGACGCCGTGTTCGAAAAGGCCGAGATGATCGTGAAGGTGAAGGAGCCGCAAGCGGTCGAGATCGCGCGGCTGAAGCCGCACCATGTGCTGTTCACGTATCTCCACTTGGCGCCGGATCCGGAGCAGGCGGAAGGGCTGATGAAATCGGGCGCGACGTGCATCGCGTACGAGACGGTGACGGATCGTGACGGCCGCTTGCCGCTGCTGAAGCCGATGTCGGAAGTTGCTGGCCGGATGGCGATCCAGGTTGGCGCGTACTTCTTGGAGAAGGCGCACGGCGGCCGCGGCGTGTTGCTGGGCGGCGTGCCGGGCGTGCAGCCGGGCAATGTCGTGATCCTCGGCGCCGGCGTTTCTGGCTACAACGCAGCGCAGATCGCAGTCGGCATGCGCGCGCGCGTGCAAGTGTTCGACAAGAACCCGGGGCGATTGGAAGAGCTCGATCGTGAGTTCAATGGCCGTCTCGAGACGGTGTATTCGACCAGCGCCGCAATCGCCGAAGCGATCAAGGATGCTGATGTTGTCGTTGGCGCCGTTCTGGTTGCCGGCGCAGCCGCGCCGAAGCTGATCACGCGCGACATGCTGAAGACGATGAAGCCGGGTTCTGTGTTGGTCGATATTTCGATCGACCAAGGCGGCTGCTTTGAAACGTCGAAGGCGACGACGCACTCAGAGCCGACGTTCGTGGTCGATGGCATCGTGCACTATTGCGTCGCCAACATGCCGGGCGCGGTGTCGCGCACGTCAGCGTTTGCGCTCAATAACGCGACGTTGCCGTTCACGATGGCGCTGGCCAATAAAGGCTACAAGCAAGCGCTGAAGGACGACCCGCATTTGGCGAATGGTCTTAACGTCTATGAAGGCGCCATTACCCACGAAGCGGTGGCGCGCGATCTGGACAAGCCGTTCAAGCGGCCGAGCTGGCTGGGCTGAGCCATCGCGGCGCCAGATACAGTTGCGTAGACGGTTTATTCAGCGCCCTTAAGGTAAAGCAGCTTACACCTAATTCGTGTGAGCTGATCATGACCGCGACTTGCAATGGCTGCCGCGATGGCGCCGCGTTTGACCTGCCGATCACGATGGCGTTTCAACCCATCGTAAACGTCCGCACCGAGACCGTGTTTGCGCACGAAGCTTTGGTGCGCGGCGTGGGGGGAGAAGGCGCGGGCGCGGTTTTGGCCCGCGTTTCAGAGGAAAACCGCTACGCGTTCGATCAGAATTGCCGCGTTAAGGCGATCGAGCTGGCGGCTGACCTGAAGCTCGCCGAGCAGGGCGCCCTGCTTTCGATCAATTTTCTACCAAACGCTGTCTATGAGCCGCGCGCGTGCATCCGCCTCACGCTCGCGGCGGCGATGCGCACGAAGTTCCCAGCTCAGAACATCATGTTTGAGTTCACCGAAGCGGAGCGCCTGGATACAGCGCACGTGCTCAATATTTTGCGCGTCTATCGCTCGATGGGCTTCAAGACCGCGATCGATGATTTTGGCGCTGGCTACGCTGGTCTTGCTCTGCTTTCGGCGTTTCAGCCGGATCTGGTCAAGCTCGACATGGATCTCATTCGCGGCCTCGACACCAGCAGCGTGAAGCAAACCATCTTGCGCAATACGATCAACATGCTGCGCGACCTCGGCATTACGCCGATCTGCGAGGGCGTTGAGAGCGTCGGCGAGTATGAGGCGCTGCGCGAGCGGGGTGTTGATCTGATGCAGGGCTATTTGTTTGCGAAGCCCGCGCTGGCCGCACTGCCGGCGCCAATCTGGCCCGGGCAGGAGACCGTGTTGCGTCGCCAAGGCGCGATCACGCACGGCGGCGCCCAAACTCGATAAGCCGGTCAAGGCGCGGAGCGGGCTCTAATTTTCAGGGCGCTGTCGCGGCGCTGATCATCAGCTCGTTTGGTGGGTTGATTTCGGCGTCGCGCGTCCATGCTACGATGATGTGGCGGGTGCGGCTGCTGATCTCGCCACTGGCTTCGTCGTACAGGCTTTCTCGCAGTTCTAGGTCAACGCGGCCCGGGGTTTCGCTGACGATGCGATAGTCGAGAAAGTCGCCGAGCTGGAAGATCCGCCAGCCTTCGGCCGGGTTCATGTAGAACGCGATGTAGGTGTAAAGGCCGTTCATGGCGGGATCGCCGCCGGCCGTGCCGAAGAGTTTGACGCCGCTGTTTTCTTCCAGCGTCAGATCGTCGACGCTGACAACTTGGACCGCGCCGTTGAGATTGTCGTCCACGTCGGTCTGCATCAAGGCCGTAGGTTCGCCTGTGGCGGTGAGCGGTGCGGCTGCGCTTGCGGCGGGAGCTGATGCAGGCGTCTCTGCCGGCTGACTGCAGGCGGCGGCCAGGGCGGCAAGGGTAATGAATAGGCTGCGCGGCATCAAGGCGGTTCCGTTCTTAAGACGCAGAGCTGCGCCGTGGCTCGACTATAGCAGAGAGACATGGCTCTGAAAGCACGGCGCCTTGTCTTGCGGCGTGATCGCACCACGTAGGCTCCTCGCTCATGCGCGCCGACCTGATGCAAAGGCCGCGGCGCCACGCCCAAGGCATAAAATGGATTCCGTATTCGTGCTGTCGCGCCGGCACAGCATCTGGCGCGTGATGCTGGATGGGGTGTTCTTCGGCGATTTCAGATCGAAATCGAATGCATTGGAGTGCGTCGAGGATACGCGGCGTGCGTTTGCGCCTGGGCGCACATCCCGCATCGATATCATCGAGCCCACTGCTTAATTGCAGCGCAATGCCACGCGGGCGCCTCTACCATGAACGGATCGTCGGCTTCTTTGAAGCGCTCCGACGGCTGAGAGAGTTTTCTCGCTTCGGAGTTCGGCATGCGAAGCGGCGTGAAATCTCTTCCTTGGCCAGCATTCGCGCTTGGCGCCGTGCTTTGGTTTGGCGGCTGGAGCCTTTACGGGTTCCTCGTGACGCCGTGATTTCGCAGCTGCTGCGCGCTAGCGCCGCGGGCGCGCTGTTTGTTGAAGATCCTGGGCGGTCAGCGTGATGTTCGTTGTCGGGCCAGTATCAGCGAGGATGCGCCGAGCAATCATTTCGTTGGCTGGCGCGAGCACGTTGAAATGGTCGGCGCCGGCCACCTCCACGAAACTGATGTTGGGGTTCTGATTGCGGTCGCGCATGGCCTGTAGCTGATCAATATTGCCGTCTGTCGCCTCGATCACGAACAGGCGTCCTCGCACGGACGGCATCCAAACGATCGGTGCGCGTAGCAAGCGCTCCCAATCGGGCAGGGCGGCGAAGTCCGCCGGAATGAAATCGGGCCCATAAGCATGCGCCGCCGCCACTGGGCCAAACGAGAATACCGCACGGAAGCGGTCGCTGGCCTCCGCGACAAGAAACACCAGCGTGCCGCCGGTGCTGTGACCGCCCAGATAGATGCGCGTAGGATCAACGTGCGGCTGCTGTGCGAGGAAATCGGCAGCGGCCAGCACGTCGTCGATCTCGCCGAACAATCCCTCAAGCTGACCCGGATTGGTGTTGCCGCCGCGTAGCGACGGAAACATCATGACGATGCCTGCATTGCGATAGGCGGCGGCGGATTGATCATTATCGCGGGGCCGCGGGCTCCAGACATCGCCAATCGTGTTTGTCTCGCCCCCTGTCATCCAGATAATCGCTGGACGGCGTACGCCATCGCCGGGGTTGGGGGTGATATACGCGCCGAGCGAGCCCACCGCGGACGGATAAGTGATGCGCTCGAACACGCCGGAGGGCGGCGTAGGCAGAGGATCGGGCGAGGACGATGCGTAATGGATGCTGGTTTGCACTTCGGTGCGGAGCTGCGCGAACTGGTCGAGGGGCTGGGCCTTGGCGATACCAGCCGCACAAATCGCAAGAGCGGCCGCCGCTATCGCGCTGAAAAATCGCATCGTATCCCCCGCGTTCGTCCGGCCAGATGCTAGGCGGGCGCTGGCGATCTCGCAACGCTGCTGACCCTCGCCGGCGGACATGACAGGATAAGGCATGGCTGTGACCAAGGCGCGTGTGCGGAAATTGGCGTTAGCGCTCGAGGGCGCGAGCGAGGTTGTGCATGTCGATCGGCCGGCATTTCGAACCAAGCGCAAGATTTTCGCGACGTTGCCGCCGGATCGCGAGGCGGTGAACCTGATGTTCGATCCGCCGACGCAGGAATTTTTCTGCGAACAGGCGCCGGGCGTAATTGAGCCGCTCGAAGGCGGCTGGGGCCGCATGGGCATGAGCCGCTGCAATCTGAAGCTGGCAGACGAAGCGACCGCGCATTCGGCGCTGAAGGCCGCGCACGCGCTGGCGTTGCCGAAGCCAAAGAAGGCCAAGAAATAGGCGCGCTGAGCGTGCGGTAGTCACATCTGCGTGCGGAGCGCGTCCGGCGTGGACCTTGCGTGCATCCTTCGTGTTGATCGTGTGCTGGCGCGCCGTGAAAGGTTTTGTTCAGCATTAACGCGCACCGTGAAAGGGTTCGGAGTACGCCAATGCTCGAGAAAAAAATCGGCGAGCCTTGCCCGACCTGCGAGACGCCGCTGCAACGGCGCCGCTCCACGTTTCGCACTGTCGCCGGCGATATCGCCTACTGCGCCCGTTGCTGCTCTTCGTTTGAACTTGCGCGCGATGATGAGAAGGCAGTGGCCTTCCCGTCGGAGCTTGCGCCGATCTGAGGGCTACTAGCCCGGTGCGTGCTCGAGGTTCGCGTCGGGGATCAGCGCGCGCATGCGATTGCCGAATGAGATGAGGCAGACTTCGCTCGGCGCTAGCGGGCCAGTGGTGTAGCTTGAGCTTTCCATGCCGGCTTGCACGCCTTCGATCAGCACGGTGTCCTCGGCGTTGACCTGGCGATTGATGCGCCAGTTGAGATAGCGCGCGGCGCGGAGTTCGCGGCTGGTTTCCGGATGCACGTAAGCGATTTCGCGGATCATGGTTTGCGTGGCCGAGACGGGCACGAATTGCATGAAGTCGACTTGGTCCGGGTAGATGTCGAAGGCGACGTTGGGCCAAAGTTTGTAATAGGCCCAGAGGCGGCGGCGCTCGGGCGGGATATGCGTGAGCGTGGAGAGCAGCTGCTGGTATTGGCGTTCGGGCCAGTGGTTCGACGGCGTTTCCGTCACCTCGCCCCACATTTTATCGATCCAGGGTTTGGCTTCGATTTTGTAGCTGCCCGCGAGCAGGCGCGAGAGGCCGGGGTGGGCGACCGGGATGTGCATGCCGTCGGAATAATTGTCGCCGACGTTTTTCCAGTTCACCGGACGCGGGCGGAGCGTGACACGGCCGTTGGGGATGAGCTTTTCCAGTTCGAACGCGGCGAGTTCGTCTGCGTAAGGCGCTGTCATCTCGGCCACGCTCGGCAAGCCCGGCGCGAAGCGGATGAAGATGAAGCCGTAGGCGATCTCTTGCTCAATCGGTTTCAGCGCGAGCGCATCAGCATCGAGATTCTCGAACCCCTGCCATTTCGGCGCGCCCGCGAAGCTGCCGTCGAGTTTGTAGCTCCAGGCGTGATACGGGCAGACGAGGCGGTGGCCGCATGAGCCGCGCGCTTCGGTGGCGATCTTGCCAGCGCGATGGCGGCAGACATTGTGGAAGCTGCGCAGAGCGCCGTCTTCGCCGCGCACGGTGACGACCCGGTCGCCCAGAATGTCGAGCGTCAGATAATCGCCGGCTTTGGGCGCGTCGTTGACGTGGCCCATGATGTGCCAGGCTTGGCGAAAGATTTTTTCGCGCTCCAGATCGAAGAAGCGCGGGTCGGTGTAAAGCCAAGCGGGGAGCGATTGCGGCTGCATGCGCTAGACGTATAGCACGCCTTCGCTGACCTTCACTGCTTTGCCCGCGATGCGTGCGCCGCTGAGTTTGCGGTCCGTGATTTGGACTTCGAGGCCGATCAAAGAAGGCCGACCCATTTCGACGCCCTGCAGGATGGGCAATGTGTGCCAGCCGTCGGGCAAGTCTTCGCAGCGCGCGAGCTGGCCGGCGAAGGCGACGGCGGCGCTGCCGGTTGCCGGATCTTCGACAATGCCGATCTCCGGCGCGAACATGCGGGCGCGGAAGCTCTCGGAGGCTTTGCGCTCGGCGCGGGTGTAGACGAACACTTCGGTGGCGCCGAGCGTGGTTGAGATTTCGCCGCTGGTGAGCCGGGCGCGTGCGAGCGTGGCGATATCGGCAACCGGGATCATCACGAACGGCACGCCGGCCGAGAACAGCGACGGCGTATGGCGGCCAAAGCCGATATCGGCGACGTCGAGCCCAAGCGCTTGGGCGCAGACTTGTGGCGTTGGATCGGCGCCGGCGGGCTCAGAGAGTTTCGGCGCCATGAACTCAGCGAAGCTCGCGCCATCGGGATCAAGTGTGACGCCGCAGCGGACGGGGCCGATGCGCTCTTCCAGTATGAGGATGATGTCGCTCTTGGTCGCGTGGCGGCGCTCGGTGATGGCGACGGCGCAGCCGATGGTGGGGTGGCCGGCGAAGGGGAGCTCTTTGGTCGGTGTGAAGATGCGCGCGCTGGCTTCGTGCTGCGCGTATTCGGCGGCGCGCACGAAGATGGTCTCGGACAGATTGAACTCGCGCGCGATGGTTTGCATCTGCGCATCGCTGAGCGCGTCGGCCTCGAACACGACGGCCAGCGGATTGCCGGCGAAGCGGGTGTCGGTGAAGACGTCATAGGTGGCGAAAGGGAGTTGCATGGTCCGCTTGTAGGGCGGTTGAAATGCAGCAGCAATATTGCCGGGTTATCAATCTCGGCATGAAGAGATTTGCAGGATCGCTGATTGCGGCGGCGCTGTTGGCGTCATGTGGGGAGCGGACGGCGCCGAGCGCGGTTGACGTGTGCAGCGCCGACGCTGTGCGGGCGGACGTAGTGGCAGTGCTGGCCGAAGTCACGCGGGCGACGCGGGCGAAGGATATCGACGCTTATATGCGGCTCGTGCCGGAGGAGTCGGTGATCGATGACACGAGTGGTGAGCTTGTGGATCGAGATCAACTGCGCGCGAACGTGTTGCGCGACTGGGCGATTATTCCCGAGACGCTACGGCTGGAGCATGTTGTTGGCGATGTCACCATGAATGGCTGCGATGAGGCTGTGGTGATGGTCGACCAGACCTGGGAGCGGACGATGCTGCGGCCCGATAACGAGCCGGGCACGGATCGTATCCTGACGACGCAGCGGCATCGCGAAATCTGGCGGCGGACGGCGAATGGCTGGCGCGGCTTCGAGATCGAGGAGCTTGGCGGAGAGATCTTTGTGAACGGCGTGCGTTACGGCGCGAATTAGAGCAGCTTGGCGAGCGCGGCGCGGAAGCGGCGGTCGCGTTTGAGGAAGACTTCGCGGCTCATCGCTTCGCGGCGCGTGTCGTAGCGCTCGGCGTAGAGCAGCACCCAGGCGCGCCCGCGCGTCGAGCGCGCGCCGAGGCCGGCATTGTGCAGCGCGAGGCGGGAGTCGATGTCGACGGTCCAGCCGACATAGGTGCGGCGGTCGGCGCCAAGCGCGCTGCCGAGGACGTAGACGTAGCCGTGAGTGCTCATGTCACGCGCTGGATAAAACTCACATCGTCATCCCGGAGCCGCGCAGCGGCATCCGGGACCCAGGGGCAAAACGCACAGCTCGTGGCCCCTGGGTCCCGGGTCTCGCTTCGCTCGCCCGGGATGACGATGTGTATTTTGTCACGCTCAGTTGAAGCCTCCAAAGTTGACAAACTTTGGTTCGAGATATTCGTCCAGGCCTTCGACGCCGCCTTCGCGGCCTAAACCGCTTTGTTTCACGCCGCCGAATGGGATGACTTCGTTCGAGAAGATCCCGTCATTGATCGAGACCATGCCGGACTCGATGCGTTCGGCGACGCGCCAGGCGCGGTGGATGTCCTTTGTGAAGAAGTAGGCGGCGAGGCCGAAGGGCGTGTCATTGGCGATGGCGACGGCTTCGTCTTCGGTTTTGAAGCGGATGAGCGGCGCGACCGGGCCGAAGATTTCTTCGGTGTTGACGCGCATCTCGCGGGTGACGTCGGCGAGTACGGTGGGTGTGTAGAATTGCGCGCCGGCTGCGTGCTTCTTGCCGCCGGTGAGGGCGGTGGCGCCGGAGGCGAGCGCTTCTGCGACCATGCGTTCGACTTTCTCGATGGCTTTCTGATCAATGAGTGGCCCGATCTCGACGCCGTCCTGATCGCCTGGCCCGACTTTGAGTTTGGCGACGGCTTCGCTCAGCTTCTTGGCGAAGGCATCATAGATGCTGTCTTCCACTAAAATGCGATTGGCGCAGACGCAGGTTTGGCCGGCGTTGCGAAACTTCGACATGATCGTGCCTTTGACGGCGAGATCGAGATCGGCGTCGGCGAACACGATGAGCGGCGCGTTGCCGCCGAGTTCGAGCGAGACTTTCTTGACCGTCGAGCCGATGCAGGCGGCGCCGAGCTTTTTGCCGACTTCGGTCGAACCGGTGAACGAGAAGTGGCGCACCAGCTCGCTCTCGCACATCACTTTGCCGACGGCGGAGGCGTTCTCGGTGGTGACGACGTTGAACACGCCCGGCGGCAGGCCGGCTTGTTCGGCCAATTCAGCCAGCGCGAGAGCGGTGAGCGGCGTTTGGTGCGGCGGCTTCAGCACGATGGTGCAGCCGGCGGCGATGGCGGGGCCGGCTTTCCGCGTGATCATCGCCATCGGAAAATTCCACGGCGTCACCGAAGCGCAGACGCCGATCGGCTGCTTCAGCGTCACATAGCGGCGGGTGTCGGTGGTCGTCGGGATGACGCGGCCATAGGCGCGCTTCGATTCCTCGGCGAACCATTCGATGAACGAAGCGCCGTACGCCGCTTCGCCCTTGGCTTCGGCGACTGGCTTGCCGCCTTCGAGCGAGATGAGGCGCGAGAGCCGATCGAGATCGGCCATCATCAGATCGTACCATTTGCGCAGGATCGCGGCGCGTTCCTTGGCGGGTTTGGCGGCCCAGAGCGGGAAGGCGGCGTGCGCGGCGGCGATCGCTTCTTCGGTTTCGGCCGCGCCGAGATCGGGGACGTGGGCGATCACCTCTTGAGTCGCCGGATTGTAGACCGGGAACCGCTTCGCACTCGCACGCCACTTGCCGTCGATATAGGCGTCAGACCGGAACGCGAGGGCCATTTTACGTGTTTCCTTATCTCGGATGAGACGACATTGCGCACGCGCAAAGCGGCTTCAACCCCTGTCCGCGATCTTGCTCCGGAAATGTGGCGCGCCGCCGAACGCGGGCGTATAGATTTGAGCACAGGAGACCGCGCATGAGCTGGAAAGATGTTCTGGTCATCGTTTCCGAGGCCGAGGAGGATGAGTCCGCGCTGGCGCTGGCGGAGGCGCTCACCAAGCAAAGCGGCCAATGCCATCTCTCCGCGGCTTTTTTGACGCCACTGCCGGACGAGCCCTTGGCTTATGAGCCGACAGTCGTCGCCGGCGTTTGGGCGGAATTGCTCGGCCGGGCGCGTCAGGAGGCTGACGCTGAGCGTAAGCGTGTCGAGGCGCGGCTGGCGCGCTGCGACAAGCCTGTGGAATTGCGCAATGCCGAGGCGCTGTCGCGCGATCTAGGACGCGTCGCGGCAGTGCATGCACGCTACGCCGATGTCGCGGTGATGGCGCGGCCGGTGGAGGGCGCGGGCGCCGATCTGCGCGAAGAGATTATCGAGGGCGTGTTGTTTCACTCGGGGCGGCCGGCCCTGATCGCGCCGCCCGGATGGAAAGGGACGAGCATCGGCAAGCGCGTTGTGGTGGCGTGGGACGCGAGCCGCGAAGCGACGCGGGCGCTTTCGGAGGCGGACGATATTTTGGAGTTCGCCGAAGCGGTCACGGTGCTGACGGTGGACGCCAAGCCGAAAATGTTCGGCCACGGCGATCAGCCGGGCGCGAATATCGCAGCGCACCTTTCGCGGCGCGGGCTGCCGGCTGAGGTGCGGAACGTCGACAGCATGGGGCGTTCGGCGTCGCTGGCGATCATGGACGAAGCGACGGCGCTGGGCGCCGATCTCGTGGTAATGGGCGGCTATGCGCATTCGCGGTTGCGCGAATTGGTGTTCGGCGGCGCAACGCGTGAGTTGTTGCGTACGGCGACCGTGCCGTTGCTAATGGCGCATTGAGAGCAGGCGGGGGGCTGGATGGAAAGCGTTGTGCAGATCGGCTCACTCGATCTTTCGTGGATCGATATCGCGATCATCGTTGGACTGGTGATCGTCGTGGTTTGGGCGGCGCTAAAACTGGTGACGCGGCTGGTGCTGGGCTTGGTGATTGTGGTGGTGCTGGCGGCGCTGTTTATGGGCGTGAACTTCCAGGAATTTGGGCTGCGGTTTGGGTGAGTTGAAAACCAGGCGCGGCCCCCTTGTGTGCCCCATTCGCCACACTAAGTCTTAGCCACAACACTCATGCCGCGTTGACGGGCCTCAAGGACGTCAGCGCGGGGACGCCTTAGGGGTCGCTCATGGATTTGGAAAAGCTCACCGAGCGTGCGCGCGGATTCGTGCAAGCCGCTCAAACGATCGCGATACGCGAACAGAACCAGCAGCTGGAAACCCAGCATTTGCTGAAGGCGCTGTTGGACGACCGTGAAGGTCTCGCGGCGCAGCTTCTCACCACTGCCGGCGCCAATGCGCGCCAAGCCGCCGACGAGGTCGACAAGGCCGTGCAGGCGTTGCCGAAAGTGCAAGGCGGCGGCGATCGCATGTACGCGGCGGTCTCGTTCAACCGGGCGCTCGATATGGCGGAGCAGGCCGCGACGAAAGCGGGCGATAGTTACGTCACCGCAGAGCGATTGCTGTTTGGGCTGGCGGTTGCGGATGGCAAAGCCTCGGAGATTTTGAAGAAGGCGGGGCTGACGCCGCAAAAGCTGGAAGCGGCCATTGCGGAGTTGCGCAAGGGGCGCACGGCGCAATCCTCGTCGGCGGAAGATAGCTATGATGCGCTAAAGAAATATGCGCGCGATCTGACCGAGGATGCGCGCAAGGGCAAGCTCGACCCAGTCATCGGGCGCGACGAAGAAATTCGGCGGACGATCCAGGTGCTCTCGCGGCGCACGAAGAACAATCCGGTGCTGATCGGTGAGCCGGGCGTAGGCAAGACCGCCATCGCCGAAGGGCTCGCGCTGCGCATCGTCAATGGCGACGTGCCGGAGAGCTTGAAGCACAAGAAGCTGCTGGCGCTCGATATGGGCTCACTGATCGCCGGCGCGAAGTTCCGCGGCGAGTTTGAGGAGCGGCTGAAGGCGGTGCTAAACGAAGTCATCGCCGCCGAGGGCGGGATCATCCTGTTCATCGACGAGATGCACACACTTGTCGGCGCCGGCAAAGCCGATGGCGCGATGGATGCGTCCAACTTGCTGAAACCGGCCTTGGCGCGCGGCGAGCTGCATTGCGTCGGCGCGACGACGCTGGATGAGTATCGCAAACACGTTGAGAAAGACGCGGCTTTGGCGCGGCGCTTCCAACCGGTGTTCGTGAACGAGCCGAGCGTTGAAGATACGATCTCGATTCTGCGCGGGCTCAAGGATCGTTACGAGCAGCACCACGGCGTGCGCATTTCGGATGCCGCGATCGTGGCGGCGGCGCAGCTTTCGCACCGCTACATCACCGATCGTTTTCTGCCGGATAAGGCCATCGACCTGATGGATGAAGCGGCATCGCGGCTTCGCATGCAGGTCGATTCCAAGCCCGAAGAGCTGGACGAACTCGATCGGCGCGCACTGCAGCTGAAGATCGAGCTCGAGGCGCTGAAGAAAGAAAAGGATTCTGCGTCCAAAGAGCGCGTCGGCAAGCTGGAAACGGAAATCCGCGAGATCGAGACGCGATCGGCGGAGCTTGCCTCGCGCTGGTCGGCGGAGAAGCAGAAGCTGCAGGTGACGTCCAAGTCGAAGGAAGAGTTGGAGAAGCTGCAGACCGAGTACGAGAACGCGGTGCGCCGCGGCGATCTCGCGCGCGCGTCTGAGCTGAAGTACGGGCGCATTCCGCAATTGGAAAAGCAAATCGCTGACGCTGAGAGCGCGGGCGGTGACGGGACTGGCCTCGTAAAAGAAGTCGTCGATGCTGAAGCCATCGCCGGTGTTGTGTCCCGCTGGACGGGTGTGCCGGTTGAGAAAATGCTCGAAGGCGAGCGGACCAAGATCCTGGCGATGGAAGATGCGTTGCGTGGCCGCGTGATCGGCCAAGAGCCGGCTTTGCGCGCGGTTGCCGATGCGGTGCGGCGTGCGCGTGCCGGCCTGCAGGACCCAAATCGGCCGATCGGCTCGTTCATGTTCTTGGGGCCGACGGGCGTTGGCAAAACTGAACTGACGAAGGCGTTGGCCGAGTTCTTGTTCGATGATGAGCACGCTCTGACGCGCGTGGATATGTCCGAATACATGGAGAAGCACTCGGTCGCGCGTCTGATCGGCGCGCCTCCGGGCTACGTTGGCTATGAAGAGGGCGGTGCGCTCACCGAAGCGGTGCGGCGTCGGCCGTATCAGGTGATCTTGTTCGACGAGATCGAGAAGGCGCATCCGGACGTGTTCAACGTTCTGCTGCAAGTGCTGGACGATGGCCGCCTCACAGATGGCCAGGGCCGCACCGTCGATTTCAAGAACACGATCCTGATCATGACGTCGAACGCCGGCGCGCAATTCTTGTCGGAGCAGCCGGACGGGGCCGATGTGGAAGATGTGCGCGATCTGGTGATGGGCGAAGTGCGTGCGCGCTTCCGGCCGGAATTCCTGAACCGGATCGATGAGATCATTCTCTTCCGCCGTCTCGAGCGCGATCAGATGGGCGCCATTGTCACCATCCAGTTGAAGCGCTTGGTGCAGTTGCTGGCGGCGCGCAATATCACGATCGAGCTTGATGCGCGCGCCAAGGGCGAGCTGGCCAAACGCGGCTACGATTCAGCTTGGGGCGCGCGGCCGCTGAAGCGTGTGATCCAGAAGGATGTGCAGGACCCGTTGGCGCGCCTCATCCTCGAAGGGCGCGTGAAGGACGGCGACCACATCACCGTGACGTTCGACGGGAATGACTTCCTGTTCAACGGCGCGAGCGAACGGGCGGCCGCGTAGCGACTAACTATCGGCATCCCTGCGCCGCCTCAGCAGCCTCCACCGCGATCTGATCTGCGAGCGTTTCATCGATCGGGCCAAAGAGCGGATGCTCGCCCAAGCTATGGCCGCGGTTGGCGTGGACGGTGAATCGCGCGCGCCCAGCTATCGGCGCCGCGGCGGCTTCCTGACGCGCGGCGACGGTTTGTGAATCGTAGCTGCCATAGTGAAAGATCATCGGCGCGCCCCAGCGCGCAAGGCGCTGCGCGATCGGTGTTTCGTCGGTGAAGAAGCTTTGATCCAAGCGTAGGACGCCATCGGCGTTTGGGCATTGGGGAAAGGCGCATCGTCTGCCTGAGCAAGGATTTGTGCGCGTTCGGGCGCGTAGAGCAAAGTTTCTTGGCGTGAAGGCAGCGCTTCCATATCGGCGGCAGTCCACGCTCCACTGGGGGACAGAAACGGCGCTACGGTTTCCCACACACCGGATGGGGTGCGCATGAAATTGGCTTGCACTTCTTCGTTGGTGGTGCGGCCGTCGCCGTCGGTGTCCATCATGCGAAGCGAGTGCGCGTCGCGGCCGGTGCGCTGCCAGTGAAACACTGAGCGCGGGCTTTCGAGGAGGGCGCCCATGCCGATCACGGCAAGCGGACGGCGCGCGCCGGTGTCGGCGAGGCGGCCGATATGCGCCATGCCTTCGGAATGGCCGAAGAAGATGACGCAGCGTGCGTTCAGCCCATCGCGCGCTTGCGCCCAGGCATAAACGGCGGCGAGATCGTTGACTTGCGTCTCGTTGGTGGCCGCGCTGGCGAGTGCGGCGTCGATGCGATCGGCGCCGGTTGCGCCGTAGCGCAGGCCACGGCGGTCCTAGCGCACGGTGGCGAGGCCGCGCGCATTCATGCGTTGAGCAAGATCGGCGAAGATGAGATCGCGCGGCGTGCCGCTGCGGCCAAAGCTGGCGTCGCGGTCGAACATGCCGGTGCCGGCGACGAAGATGATCGCTGTGCGCGCGCTCGCGCTGGGCAGATCGGCTTGGCCGTTGATCGGCGCGCCGTCTGTCGTGGTGACTGTGAAGGTGCGGGTTTCCGCGTGAGCCGGTGTGGCGGCGAGCGCCAGAGCTACAGCGGCGAGAGCTAGCCGTTTCATATCAATCCCCCTTGTGTCTGGCTCTTCACCGCCGCGGATGCGGCGTTCGGATGCAAGAGGGCAGAGAAAGTGTGGGGCCCGCATGTCTGCGGGCCCCAGCGGCTTTCACCTTACGGCGTGGTCGCTTCATTGTCGTCGGTCGCGCGCTCGACGGCGCCGGCGGCGTCGTTGGCTGCGCCTTCGACGGCTTCGCCAGCGTTGTGCAGAGCTTCGCCGGTTTCGTCGGCGGCTTCACCGAGGGCTTCGCCCGTGGCGTCAGCGGCTTGGCCGGTTTCTTGTTCGGCTTCGTTGACGTCGGCTTGGCTGCAAGCGGCGAGGCCGAGCGAAGCGGCGGCGATAGCGGCGATCAAAATTCTCATAGTGCGTCTCCTTGGGGTCTGCCCACGCCCGCATTCGTTACACGTGCGGCGCCAATACAACTAGTTCCAAAAGTGCCGGACTTGGCGCATCGAATGGATGGGAACTTAGGCCGCCCTTACCGCATTTTCGCCGTGTTGGTCGGGAGGGCGCGTGCAACTCAATCTGAAATCTTGGCTTGAACTGGCGCGCCGGGAGATTGTCGCGGTCGCAGCGTTTCTTGGTATCGCCTTGGCGCTGCTTGCTTTTATCGAAATCACCGATGAGGTGACGGAGGGCGAAGGCGAGGTGCGCTGGTTCGACGATGGCTTGCTGCTTGCGCTGCGCACGTCCGATCCAGCTGACCCAATTGGGCCGCGCTGGTTCGAGGAAACGGTTGCGGAAATTACGGCGCTCGGCGGCTTTGGCGTGCTCGCGCTGGTGACTTTGCTCGTCGTTGGCTTTCTGGCGATGCAGCGCAAATGGGGGAATGTGGCGCTGGTTTTGGTGGCGACCATAGGCGGCACACTGATCAGTGAAGGTTTGAAAGTCGGCTTTTCGCGGCCGCGCCCCGATCTCGTTGCGCATGTTGTCGACGTGACCAGCATGAGTTTTCCAAGCGGCCACGCGATGCTGTCAGCGGTGACGTATCTGACGCTCGGCGCGTTGCTCGCGCGCTCGCAGGAGCAGAGGCACGTGCGCGGGTACATCTTGGGTGCAGCAATTCTCGTTACGTTGCTGATCGGCGTGAGCCGGGTTTATCTCGGTGTGCACTGGCCGACCGACGTGCTCGCCGGCTGGTGCCTCGGCGCCGCGTGGGCGCTGATCTGTTGGGTGGTCGCGACGCTGATCATGCGCCGCGAAAAAAGCGCTTGAGCCGGCCCTTGGGGCTGGCCTTCTAAGGGGGCCGTTCGAGGAAAGGCCGCGTGATGAAGCCCAATATCTTTCAGGAAACCGCAGCCGCGGTGGCGAAGCGCTTTGGCGTCTCCGTCAAGGCGCTGCGCGTTTATGAGGATGCCGGGCTTTTGAAGCCGGCGCGGACGGTAGCGGGCTGGCGGATTTACCGTCAGCCGGAGTTGGAGCGGCTCGGCGCGATTTTGGCGCTGAAGCAGCTCGGGCTGCCGCTGAAGCGCATCGGCGAATTGTTGCACGGCAGCGGCGATCTGGCGGCGGCTTTGGCCCTGCAAGAAGCGGCGCTGGAGGATGCCAAAAGCGAAACCGAGCAAGCGTTGGCGCTGGTGCGCGCGGCGCGGGCGAAGCTCGCGGACAAGCGCAGCCTTTCCCCGGACGAGTTGGGAAAACTTGTCAGGAGCACGGCGATGTCGGAATTTAAATGGAACGATAAGATGGAGGCGTTGGCGCAGAAGCACTACACTCCTGAACAATTGGCGGAGCTGCGTGCGCGTGAGTTTACCGCCGAAGATCAAGCCCGCGTCGGCGCGGCGTGGGCGCAAGTGTATGCGGACATCGATGCGCTCGGCGCCAACGCTGATCCTGCATCGGATGCGGCGCTTGAGGTCGGCCGGCGCGCGCAAGCGCTGATCGGCGAGTTCACACAAGGCGATCCCTCGCTCTTCAAAGCGGCTGGCGCGATGAACCGTGAAGCGATGACCGATCCGGCGTTGGCGGCGCAATTGCCGGCGCAAGCGCACTGGACCTTCATGGGCAAAGTGTTCGCCGAGTTGAAGAAGCGCGGCTGAGCGGTGTCGTCATTCTGCGTCTTCGCGTGTGCGAAGCGCGGGGTGACGATGCGCGTTTTCGCAACATGACTAAGGCGTCAGGCGAGCGCCGTTGCGCACTTGTTGCTTCCGTGAAACAGTGAGCCATTCGGCCTTGAAAGGCCGGCATAAGCGAGAAGCGGCGCAGCCGCTAGCGCCGCCCCAACCCCGCAGCGGGAAACAAGGGAGTGTGCGCCATGCCTACAAGCAAATCGGCTAACATCGTGAGGGCTATTGCCGTCGTCGGTCCGACCGGAGCGGGCAAGACGGCGTTGACCCAAGCTCTGGCTTCCGCCGCTTCGGGCGGCTCGGGCGCAGTCCCGAACGCAGCGGGCCAGTCCACCGAAACTCAATTCACCGCGATCGACTTCATGGGCGACCATTACGCGCTGATCGATGCGCCTGGCGCCGTGGATTTTTTGGCCGATGCCGATTTCGCGCTTCCGGCCGTCGATCTCGCCATTGTTGTCGCCGATCCTGATCCAGACAAAGCCATGTTGGTGCAGCCGTTCCTCAAAGTGCTTGAGGAGATGGGCGTGCCGCGCCTGCTGTTCGTGAACAAGATCGATCAAGCCCGCGGCCGCATCCGTGATTTACTGCAGGAGCTGCAGCCGGTGTCGACGACGCCATTGGTGGCGCGGCAGATTCCGATCTGGAAGGACGATAAGGTCAGTGGTTTCGTTGATCTCGCGCTAGAGCGCGCGTTCTTGTACCAGCAGGGCAAGCCCTCGCAGGTGATCGATATTCCAGGCGACATCGCCGAGCGCGAAACCGAAGCGCGCTTTCACATGATGGAGCAGCTCGCCGACTTCGATGACACGCTGATGGAGCAATTGCTCTCGGACGTGACGCCGGATCGCGACATTGTGTTTGCCGATCTGGTGCGAGAGATGCGCGAAGGCTTGATCGTGCCGGTGTTTTTTGGCTGCACGGCGCAAGGCAATGGCGTGCGCCGGCTGTTGAAAGCGCTGCGCCACGATACGCCGGCGCCAAGTTACGCCGCCGCCCGGCTCGGCCTTGAGGGCAATGGCGCCTACGTTATGAAAATCTCGCACGCGGGGCAGGCGGGGAAGCTTGCCTATACGCGTGTGTTTGGCGGCGCGCTGAACGATAGCGATCAGCTCACGTTGAGCGATGGCGCACCTCAACGGGCGGCGGCGCTGTTTTCGGTGAATGGCGCGCAGGTGAAGAAGGTCTCGCGCGTGCCGGAAGGCGACGTCGCGGCGATCGGCAAGCTTGATCCTGTTGCGGCGGGCGATCTCTTGGCGTCGAACGGCAAGCAGGAGATCAAGCTCTCGTTCAAGAAGCGCTATCCTGTCTATCAACTCGCAATCGCCACTAAGGATCGCAAGGACGACGTGCGGCTCTCCGGCGCGCTACAGAAATTGGTGGACGAAGATCCCGGGCTTGAGATCAAGCACGATCAGACGACGCACGAGATATTGCTGCAAGGCCAGGGCGAACCGCATCTGCGCAGTGTGCTCGATCGCTTGAAGAGCCGCTTCGGCGTCGATGTTTCAACGGCCCCGCCACAGACGCCGTATCAAGAGAGCATCCGCAAGCCGGTTGAAGTACGCGGGCGGCACAAGAAGCAGACCGGTGGACACGGCCAGTTCGGCGATTGCGTCATTCAGGTGAAGCCGTTGCCACGCGGATCAGGCTTCGAGTTCGTCGATAAGATCACAGGCGGCGCGATTCCGCGGCAGTGGATTCCCGCGGTTGAAGCCGGCGTCCGCGACGCGATGCAGAAAGGCTCGATCGGATTTCCGGTCGTCGATGTCTCGGTCACGCTGATCGACGGCTCGTTCCACGCCGTGGATTCATCCGAGCACTCGTTCCAGCAGGCCGGGCGCATCGGCATGCAGGAGGCGATGGCGCAGTGCGGCTCGGTGCTGCTGGAGCCGATTGAGAAGCTGACGATCTACACTCCGAACTGGGGCACACCCAAAATCAATTCGGCCGTCTCGGCGCACAATGGGCAGATCCTTGGATTTGAGGCGCGCGACGGTTGGCAGGGTTGGGACAAGGTCGATGTGTACCTGCCGCACGCGGAGCGTCAGAACTTCATCATCGAGCTACGTTCGCTGACGCAAGGCCTGGCGACGTTCGAGGCTGAGTTCGACCACATGGTCGAAGTCAGCGGCCGGCGTGCTGAGGATGTCGCGAAGAAGGTGCAGGCGAGCGCGGCTTAGCGCAGCACCAATTGAGTCTGAGTCACCAGCGCGACGGTTTTGCCGTCTTCGCTGGTGATCTTGGTTTGCCAGACGCTGGTGGTGCGGCCGGTGTGCGCGGGCGTCGCCTCGGCGGTGACGCTCGTGCCGACCTTGGCTGCGCCGACGAAATTGGTTTTGCTCTCGATCGTGGTGGTGCCTCTGGCGCCGGACGGGAGCGTGAGGAAGGCGCCAATGGCGGCCGACCGAATCCGCGAGCGCCATCACAGCGCCGCCGTGCAGCGTGCCGCCGGTCGTGCAGAGATCAGGGCGGACGACGAGTTTCGCCACGACGCGCTCGGGCGTTGCTTCGATGATCTCCACGCCGATAGTTTTTGCGAACGGGATGATGTCTATGTCGAGCAATTGAAGATGAGCCCTGAGTTGCAGATCACGAGAAAGAGCGTACCGAGGCCGGCGGCGACGAGTATCACTCCCATTGCTCTCTGGCCGAGAGCTCCCCTATCTGAAAAGAACCATGTTGAACGAATTTCTTTGGCATTGACGACGAAATAAACGCCGATTGCTATCAACCATATGGGCACTGCCCAGCCGGCGATTGTGCGCAGTGCGGCTTCCCAGCTTGGATCAAGAACGAACGTCATGCCGCTTCTTTGTTAGCCAACGTCAGGCGGCGCTCGTTATAAACGTTGAAGAGGCAGGCTGCGATGATGAAGGCGGCGCCGATGTAGATTTCGCCGCGCGGCGTTTCGTGGAAAATCAGATAGCCGATGGCGCTGGCATAGATAAGTTCGGTGTAGTGGATTGGCGCGAGCTGTTGCGCCTCCGCTTTGGCGTAGGCGCGCGCCATCAAGTACATGAACACGGCCGCGAGCGCGCCGAGCAGCAGGAAGTAGGGCCAGTCGTTCACCTGGGGCGGCGGCGAGAAGGCGATCGCTGGGCCGGCGACGATCAGGCCAGGGATGGTGCTGGTCATTAGACCAACAATCGGCGCGCCATCCGTTTGCGCACGGGCGCGCAAAAGCACCATGGCGACAGAAAAGAGCGCGGCAGATACCAGCACGGCAATGATGCCGAGCGTGTGCTGAGGCGACTCTTCTGTAGGCGGCGCGCCTTGCATCGCGATAATGACGCCGGCGAAGCCAATGACGGCCGCCAGGAGGCTCGCAGGCCTAACACGCTCGCCCAGTAGGGCCGACGCTACGAACGGCACGATGAGCGGATAAATGAACGAGAGTGTCACCGCTTCTGCCAGTGGCAGCACCGTGAGCGCCCAGAAGAAGATCATGGCGCAGCCGGCAATGACGAAGCCGCGCAGCGCGTGTGCGCGCCACGTCTCAATTGTGATGACCGGGCGGCCTGCGTGAACCCAAATGCCGTACGAAAAAACGCTTGCGACGGCGTAGCGGGCAAACCCCACCAGCAGGATGTGATTGCTCTGGCCGAGAAACTTTATCGTCGCGTCCATCGACGCGCCGGCCATGATCGCCAGCGTCAAAATGAGCGCCGGCGGAAACGTACGGCCAGACATGAAAACTCCCCGCGGGCGTTAAAGCCCACGGGGAGTTTCGTTGCAATCGCCGAGGGCGATTACGGGGTCGTGGTGGTGGTCGTGTCGCCCGGCACTGCGTCAGCGCCGTCAGCAGCTTCATCGATTGCTTCGCCGGCTTCTTCCGCCGGGCCTTGGCCCAGATCGGTGGTGCCGGTCGTCGTTTGTTCGTACGCGGTGTCCGCGGCTTCGCCCGCTTCTTCGTTCGGGCCTTGGCCGCAGGCGGCAACGCCCAGCAGCGCGACAGCGGCCGTAGCGGCCAGCACAGACTTCAACATGCGTTTCTCCTGAGTGTCCCAGTCTGACGGCAAGCGCCGCCGGATTAGTCAACGTTCGTTTATGATTGGGGTTCCGAACGAAAATTACGGATTGGTGTTCGGGTTGCCGTCGGTGGCGTCGTTGACCGTGTCGCCGAGATCGTCGCTACGCTCGGCGCCCGTGGCGTTGTCGATGCTTTCGCCGGCGTTTTCGAGCGCGCCGTCCTGAAGATTTTCTTCGCCTTGAGTCGCTTCTTCGATTGCGGAATCAAGGTTCTCGCCAGTCTTTTCGGCGCTGTCACCGCAGGCAGCGAGGCTCAACATGGCGGCGGCGGCAACGGCGGTCACAAGTGATTTCATCATTTCCCAGTCTCCTCTTAGGCGGGGCGGTAAACGGGTGAGGGAACTGATTGTTCCGTGTGGGAACGCTGGCGCCGCGGGGTTGAGCGGCTATAAGCGGGCCAAAGAGGGAACAATGGCCGCAGAACTCACCGAAGACCAAACCATGATCATCGAGACCGCCCGCGCTTTCGCGCAGGAGCGGCTGCGCCCGAACGCGGCGCGTTGGGAAGACGAGGGACTTGATCGGGGCGCGCTGCAGGAGCTCGCGGGCTTGGGGTTCGCGGGCATTTATGTTGGCGAAGAGCACGGCGGCTCGGGGCTGACGCGGCTCGATGCGGCGTTGATCTTCGAAGAATTGTCGCGTGGCTGTGTGGCGACGGCGGCGTTTCTCTCGATCCACAATATGTGCTCGTGGATGATCGACTCGTTCGGCACGGCCGAGCAGCGCGCACACTGGCTGCCGAAGCTGACGGCGGGCGAGAAGATTGCTTCTTATTGTTTGACTGAGCCGGGCTCGGGCTCCGATGCCGGCGCGTTGCGGACGACGGCTAAGCCGGATGGCAATTCGCAATACGTCGTCAACGGCTCGAAGGCCTTCATCTCTGGCGCGGGTTTTTCTGATCTCTACGTGCTGATGTGCCGGACCGGTGAAGATGGGCCCAAGGGTGTTTCAACCTTGCTGGTCGAAGACGGCACGCCCGGGCTTTCGTTTGGCAAAGCCGAAGACAAGATGGGCTGGCGCGCGCAGCCGACCGCAATTGTGAACTTCGAAGATTGCCGCGTGCCGGCGGACAATCGCGTCGGTCCCGAGGGTGAGGGCTTCAAATATGCGATGAAGGGGCTCGATGGCGGGCGCCTGAACATCGCTGCGTGTGCTCTAGGCGGCGCGCAGGATGCGCTCGATCGCGCGCTTTCATACGTGAAAGAGCGCAAACAATTCGGCAAACGCATCGCCGATTTCCAGAACACGCAATTCGTTTTGGCTGATATGGAGACCGATCTCGCTGCGTCGCGCGCGCTGCTGCACCAAGCCGCGCGCAAGCTTGACGCGAAGGCGCCAGACGCGACGAAGTATTGCGCGATGGCGAAGCGTTTCGTCACCGACACCGCGTTCAAGGTCGCCGATCAGGCGCTGCAATTGCATGGCGGCTATGGCTATCTGGCCGATTACGAAGTCGAGCGCATCGTTCGCGATCTGCGCGTGCACCGTATTTTGGAAGGCACCAACGAGATCATGCGCGTGATCATCTCGCGCGAGATGCTGAAGGCATGAGCGCGGATTTCCGCGGCGTGCGGAAGATTCTCTGGGAAGATTGGGACCCGATTGGTTGCGGCGTCCCGGCTGATGAATACGACGATTATGTCGGCCCGACGCTGCGGTTGCTAATCGAAAAAGCGCCGAAAGAGGTTGTCGCGGCCTATCTCCGGGACACGGCGGCGGATACGATTGGCTGTCCTGTCAGTGAAGAGAAGCTGGCGCACGTCGTCGATAAATTGATGGCGCTATAGGGGAAGCGGAAGATGATCATTCGGGCGATGGCGCTTGGCTTTGTGTTGTGGCTCGCGGTCGCTGCCGCCTTTCGCTTCGCTGGGCAGTATTTCTTTTTACCTGATGAGTCCTTGCGGCTGGTGACGTTTCTCTCAGGGCCAGTTGTCGGGTTGGTGCTGGCGTTTATTTTCCTGAAGCTGCTTGGCGAAGCTTCCGGAGACGAAGGCGAAGCTGCGATTGGCCTGGCGCTGCCGGTTTTGCTGCTGAACGGGTTTCTCACACACGAGTTCGCCACTGCGTTTCCGAATCTGGACGAAACGCTCGACGCCACGTACGGCGCCTGGTCGCTGCTGTTCGGCGGTTCGATCCTGTTCATGGGGCTTTGGACGACGAAGCTCGCCCCGCAGGACGAGAGAATATGAGGCGACGCGATGTCGTCATCGGCGGCGCAGCTCTGGCGGCAGGATGTGCGGGTGTGAGCAGCCAGACGCAATCGACACGGCCAATCATCATCGCGCATCGTGGCGCCAGTGGCGAGCGGCCGGAGCATACGCTTGCGGCGTATCGGCTTGCGATTGCGCAAAGTGCAGACTTCATCGAGCCAGATCTGGTGATGACCAAGGACGGCGTTCTGGTGTGCCGGCACGAGAACGAGATCAGCGGCACAACGGACGTAAGCACGCGCTCGGAGTTTGCGGATCGACGTGCCGAGAAGGTGGTCGACGGCGTAGCCGCGACGGGCTGGTGGGTGGAAGATTTCACGCTGGCGGAGCTAAGGACGCTGCGCTGCAAGGAACGGTTGCCGCAATTGCGTCCAACGAACATGGCGTTCGATGGGCAGGAGGTTGTGCCGACGTTCGCGGAAGTGCTGGCGCTGGCGCGTGAGGTGGGTGTTGGTGTTTATCCGGAGCTGAAGCATCCAACGTTCCTGCGTGAACAGGGGCTTGATCCTGTGCCGGCGTTTATCGCTGCGGTGCGTGAGGCGGGTGGCCAGCCAGTGGCGGACTCGTTGTTCGTTCAATGCTTCGAGATTGGCGCGTTGGAGCAGCTGGCGCGGGTGTCATCGATCCGCTGGCAATGCGTGCAGCTGGTGGCGTTTGACGGGCGGCCGTGGGATCGGCGTGACCTCACATATTCGGAGATGATGAGCGATGCCGGCTTGGATCGCATTGCTGAATACGCGCGCGGCATCGGCCCGGAGAAGACGCTGATCGTGCCTCGTGATGGCGGCGGCCGCTCGCTGCGCGCCACGGATTTGGTAGCGCGTGCGCATGCGCGCAATTTGTTGGTGCACCCGTGGACGTTTAGAGCGGAGAACTACTTCTTGCCGCTCGAGATGCGCGCCGGAGATACCGGCGCCGCGGACTACATGCGCCAACATGGGCAGCTGACAGCGGAACTGCAGCAATTCTACGCGCTCGGTGTCGATGGCGTGTTTTGCGATTTTCCGGGTGCGGCCGTAGCCGCGCGCTAGTTAAGCGACGCGGCGCAGCATGTTGCGGTTGAGGATCGGAGCTTGCGCTTCGAGCAAGTCCTTCTCAACGCGGGCGCGGGTTTGATCGTCCTTGATCACAAGCAGATGGATTTCGCGCGCACCGAGATTTTCTGCGGCTTGCCACATCTCGTGGCGTGCGAGTGTCTTGGAGAAATCCTCCGCACGCGCGACGAACAGGCAAATCGGTCCGCCCCAATCGAGCGCAGGCTGCTCAGGCGGCTTAACGAACATGTAGACGCCGCCGACCGGCTCCCAAGCACGTTGCGCGCGCGCGATCTCGAACTCGTACCAGCGCCCGCTCGCGCCTTGCCAATTATACGTGTTCAAATGCCCCTCCGGGTGCCGACCTGAAACGCGACGGTAAGGTGAGTCGCGCGCTTGCGAAGCTAAACGGTCAGGGGGCGGGGTCGGTGCTTACAGTTTGGACAGACGCCGCCTCAAAGAATGCGGGCCAGAAATGATCCATGGCTGCGGCCTGTTGCGCGGCATGGTCAGGGCGGTCAATCGGAACGACACGTAGGTCGACGCGGGCGAAATCCGGGGCTCGGCTCGGCGCTTGCGCGGCCCACGCGGCATAGTTCGCTTCCGGAACGTAGAGCGAGAAACCCTGTGGATCGTGTTCGAGCATGTCGGAGACGATGACGAGGCACCGCGCGGGGATGGACGGATCGTAATCCGGATCGGCGGCGACGGCGCGCAGGCCCGCGATGATTGGCGAAGCCCGTGCGCGCCCGGCGGAGGCGGCGCTTCGTAAGGCATCGTCGAGCGCGCCAGCGAAGTCTTCTTCCCAGCGCGCCTGCGTCATGCGCGCATTTTCGAACAGCGGATTGGTTTGCTCGGGCGGGCGCGGCAGGCATTTCGAAAACAGGATCGTCGGCTCCTGTGGTCTGCGCATGTTGAGCCGCATGATGGTGAGGCGATAGTATTGCGCGAGGCGTCCGCGCTCTTGTGCGAGCACCGCGCGCAACTTGCGGCGATGGCGCGGCTCCAACCGATCTGTTGCGTCAACCAGGATCACGGTGTGCGCAGCAAGCGGTGCGTCGGTGCGGCAGAGTGTTTCTGGATCGGTGGGCGGCGGCCGCAGCACGAACGCCGCGGCGCCTAAGCCGCCGAGCACGAGTGCAGCGACAGCGATGAGTATCAGGCCGAGCGCATTGCGCCCTTCGGCGCCGCGCCGCCGGCTCACGCGGCGTCCCCTGCGTCGAGGCGTGCAGTGGCGCTGTTGAGCTCGGCGAGCAGATCTTCCAGCGCCTGCGATGATTGGCGCTGGCTATCGGTGAGGCGCGCCCGCGCTTCGTCCAGCATCGCCGCCGACGGCGCGAGCGCATCGAGGGCAGGCCCTGCGCTTGGCGGCTCGGCGCTAAAGTAAGCTGGCGCCGGCGCGGTGCGCGCCGCCATGTTCTCTTGACGGTAGAGATGGATCGCGGCGCCGGCGGCTGCATCGAGCGCGCGCGCTTTGGCGTCAAGCGTTTCCATCTTCGCGGCGGCGGCGTCGAACGCTTTACTCATCGCTTCGAATTCGGCGCGCATTTTTTCAAGCCGCGCCGCGATGGCCAATTTCGCAGCGTCGACAGGCCCTTCCAGTTCGCGGCGCGCAGTAGTGCGGAAATCCGAGAGGTCGTCGGCGGCGTCTTCGGTGGCGCGCGCCATCTTCCCGAAGTCTGGATAGGGATCGTCGAAGCCGGAATAGCCTTTGAGAGCCGCGAACACCCAGACGCCAGCGCCGAGCATCAAGAGAATAATGGCTTGCGGTGAATCGAGTTGCAGCAGTGACCAGAGTTGAAAGCCGGCGTCGGAGCCCATGTCGATCTGGCGCCCCGCAATTTCAGCGAGGCGATCACGCCAATCGGCAGCGAAGAGATTGAGCATGAGCGCGAGCAATGCTGTCGCGCCGAACGCTAAGCCGCCCGCAATTTTGATCGGCATTTGCGCGTGCTGCATGTAGCGCAGGCCCAGAAAGCCTGCGAGATAGCCGAGCGTGACGTTGGCGCCGGAGAGCCCAACAGCGGTGATGGCGCCGCCCAATAAGCCGCGCGCGTCGTCCTCGGCAAACAGCGCAGCGCTGAACAACGCTTCGAACACGGCGGCGCAAAACAAGAGCCCCGCCTGAAACAAAGTGGAGCGCGGATATACGGCGGCGCGTCGCAGGCCGTGCTGTCGCTTGAATGCTTCCATATCGCCGCGCGCCTGAGCGGCGCGGGCGGCGGCGGCGCGCCAATCGTGTGCAATGCGGCCTTCCGCTTGCGCCAAACCAAGCCGTGCATCGAGGGCGGGACCTGAGAAATCTTGCGGCGTTGGCGCGAGCGCCCGCAAGCGCCGCTCGGCTTCGGCCTTGGCCTGGTCGCGCGCTTGATCAATGTGCCCGCGCTCGATGGCGACGGCCTCAAGCACGGAAAGTTCGGCGCCAGAAAGATCGGCGGCGTCGTGACGGGGCAGATTGCGGGCGGCGTCTTCGCGGGCGCGCTTGCGCAGCTGCAGCTTCTTTTCGAGCGCAGCCGCACTCAGGCCCTGCGGTAGCTTGACCGCAGGGCGCGGAGGAGACGCTTTGGCTTGTTGCCCGCCGTCCATAAACCCAGCTCCCAGCGCACTAAAGCGCGGATGGCGCGCTTCTCCAAGAGCAAGAGGGGCGCTAAGCAGGCGGTGAGGAGCCAATCTTGAGCGAATTGAGGGATCTCTTGGCCATCGCCGAGCGGACAGCGGCGGCGGCCAGCGCGGCCTTGCTGGAGCATCGCCAGAGTTGGGCGGTGGTCCAAGCCGAGATCGGCCGCGAGGTCAAAATCGACGCCGACAAGCGGGCCGAGGCCATCATCCTCAGCGCGCTTGAGCAAGCGACCCCTTTCGCGGCGATCGCCGAAGAATCGGGCTGGAGCCGCGTGCGCGAGCGCGGCGATCGCTACGTATGGGCCGTCGATCCGCTCGATGGCAGCGTCAATTATCTGCGCGACTATCCGCATTGTGCGGTCTCGATCGCGTTGCTCGATGATGGCGTGCCGGTGCTGGGCGTCGTCGATTGCTTTGTCATGAGCGAGCGCTTCAGCGGCATCGTCGGCGAAGGCGCGTGGCTGAATGGCAAGCCCATGCGCGTCTCTGATATCGCCGATCCTGCGGGCGGCATTCTGCAGACAGGCGTGCCGTCACGCGCCAGCGCTGAGTCCATGAAGCTGTTTGAAGTTCGGCTCACGGCCTGGCGCAAAGTGCGGATGATCGGTTCGGCCGCCAGTGCGCTGGCTTATGTGGCGGCGGGGCGGGCCGAAGCGTACCGCGAGTCCGGCTCGATGATCTGGGACGTCGCCGCCGGCTGCGCCTTGGTCAAAGCCGCCGGAGGGGAATTCCGCATCGGGGGCGATGCCCTGGACCAGCCGTTGGAGGTTTCCGCCGGAAATGGGCGCGTTGCGTTGCCGGATTGAGCCTCAGAGTTCGGCAATGGAACTTTTCGTCCGCCTGGAAATCAAGCGCTGAAACAACAGTCATCAAAACGTTATGGGATTCACTGGCGAACTGGGTGGACAGTCTTCGCGGGCGGCTCATAACAGCGTCATCAAGTCGGCTCTTGCGGTGCGGGAATGACGGGGGACTGTATCCTTTCTGGGAACGCGCAGGCGCTGCGCGAGGCCGCGTCTTCTCCTGCCCTGTCCGGCGTGAATATTATCGGCGCTGCAATGTTGGGCGAGGGCGCGTGCGCGCTGCCTGTGTTGGTTCGTGCGGCCCGTTGGGAAGAGTTTGATTTCTCCGGCCTGGGCGCACGCACGCTCATTTTGGCGGAACGCATGGCTGATGGCCCTGCCGCGCGGGCGCTGCTCGAACGCGCCGCGGATGCGCGCATGCGTGTGCACGTGATCGACGGCGGCGCGCTGCGCCCGTTGCGCATCGATGATCTCGTGGGCCGTGCGATCGCCGATATCGACGTCGCGCGTATTCGGTCGCTGATCGCTGACAAGCGCGTGTTGATCACCGGCGCCGGCGGTTCGATCGGCAGCGAGCTTGCGCGTCGCATTGCATCGTTTGCGCCAGCTCGGCTCTCCTTGCTCGACAGCTCTGAGTTTAATCTCTTTCGGATCAGCCAAGACTTGCCGGACGCAGCGCCGGTCCTTGCTGATATCCGCGATGCGCAAGCGATGCGGCGCTGGTTCAAGCGCGAGCGGCCGGAGATCGTGTTTCACGCCGCGGCTTTGAAGCAGGTGCCGCTCGTCGAAATGTTTCCAAGCGAAGGCGTGCTGACGAACATTGGCGGCTTACGCAATGTCGCTGAGGCGGCGCAGTCCATTGGCGCGCACCTTGTGTTCGTATCGACGGATAAAGCTGTCGATCCTTCCGGCGCAATGGGCGCCTCCAAACGGCTTGGCGAACTGTATTGCCAAGCGCTCGATCGCAAGGGCGATCAGCGCGTTGTGTCGCTCAGGCTCGGCAATGTGCTGGGCTCCACGGGTTCAGTGATCCCGACGTTTGAACAACAGCTCGCTGCCGGCGGGCCGTTGACCATCACCGACCCTGAAGTCACCCGCTTTTTCTTGTCTATTCCGCAAGCCGCTGATGCTTTGTTGCAGGCGGCAGCCATAGGTCTGAGCGCGCCGACGCGCGGTGTGGCGCTGGTGATTGAGATGGGCGAAGCGCTGCCGGTGGTGGAGCTGGCGCGCGAAGTAATCCGGCTCCAGGGGCTGCGTCCGGATGTGGACGTGTCGATTGTCTTCACCGGCTTACGACCGGGCGAGAAGCTGCATGAGGCGCTGGTCGGCGTGGAGGAATGGCGTGAGCCGGATCCCGCGCCGAACGTGATTGCCGTCGGCTCGCCGCCGCGCGGGCTTGCAGAGTTGCACGAAGCCATGGAGCGACTGGTGATGCTCGCGCGCGAAGGCGCTGATGCCGATGTGGCGCGCGAAGTGTTCGATGCGATCGCGCCATCGGTTGCCGCGCCAAAAGCCGCCGCTGTGGCAGTCTAATCCAGCGTACGCCTGAAGCGCAGCAGCGCCAGCGTCGCTAAAGTCAGCAAAATAAGCGCAAGCGGCAAGAGGTCGCCGACAATGTCGGTGAAGCCTGCGCCCTTCAGCATGATCTCGCGCACGATGCGCAGGAAGTGCGTGATCGGCAGCGCCGTGCCGATGGCTTGCGCCCAATCCGGCATGGCGCGGAACGGAAACATGAAGCCACTAAGCAGGATGGACGGCAGGAAGATGAAGAACGTCATCTGCATTGCCTGCAGCTGCGTGCGCGCCGCGGTGGAGATGAGATAGCCAAGCATCAGGTTGGCGAAGATGAAGAGCGTAACGGCGACCAGGAACGCTAGGAACGAGCCGGCGAACGGAATGCGGAAAAGCAATGTCGCTGCGATCAGCACGATGGCGACCTGGATCGCGCCAACGCCGATGTAAGGCGTGGTCTTGCCGATCATAACTTCGAGCGGGCGGATTGGCGTTGCGAGCAGGTTCTCCATCGTGCCGCGCTCGCTCTCGCGCGTCAGCGCGATCGAGGTGATCAGCACCATGGTCATAGTGAGAATGACGCCGAGCAATGCCGGTACAATGTTAAAGGCGCTAACGCCGGCTGGGTTGTAGCGGCGATGGACGACGATCTCGTACGCAGGCGGCGGCCGCGCGAGATAGCCGAGGGGCCCTTGAAATTCCGGCGCGAACGCGGATTGGGCGATCCGCTCGATGGCGCCAATGGCGCCGCCCGCGGCGACTGGATCGCTGGCGTCGGCGGCGATCAGCATTTGCGGGCGCTCGCCGCGCACGAGGCGGCGCTCGAAGCCTTCGGGGATGGAGATCAGAAATGTGGCGTCGCCGGAGCGCAGCATCGCTTCTGCTTCATCCGGCCCTTGCGTGATGGCGACGATGTCGATGTAGGAGGAGGCGTGCAGCGAAGCGAGGAACGCGCGCGTTAGCGGGCCGTCCTCACGCATTTCTACGACAGCGGGCAGATGGCGCGGATCGGTGTTGATGGCGAAGCCGAAGAGTACGAGCTGCATGACCGGCATCATGATCATGATCGCGAACGTCGGCCGGTCGCGGCGCATCTGCACCAGTTCTTTCAAGAACACGGCAAACACGCGCGACCAGGAGAGGTCGAGCAACTTCATTGGAAGTTATCGATGCTGCCGGACATGAGGTAGATGAAGATCTCCTCGAATCCGGCTTCGATTTTTTCGATTTGCAGATGCGGTTGCGCGACCTTTACAGCGCGCACAGCGCGTTCCAGCGCAGCGGCGTCCTTGCCGCAGGCGTGCATGGCCGCCCCAAAGCGAGCGACGAGTTCGACGCCTTCAGATTGCTCCAGCATCGCGTGCGCCTGCATCAGCGGTCGGCCAGCGATGCGCCAGCACGAGAGGCCGATCTGCGCGGGGATGTCACCAGTCGGGGCGTCAATCAGCTTTTTGCCGTAGGCGATGTAGGCGATGGAATCGCATTGCACCGCTTCGTCCATGTAGTGCGTAGAGACGAGCGTAGTGACGCCTTGCGCTGAATAGCGGCGGATTTGATCCCAGAAATCGCGCCGCGCTTTGGGATCGACGCCGGCGGTCGGCTCATCTAGGAGCAGCAATTCCGGTTCGTGGATCATGCACGCGGCGAGTGCCAGGCGCTGCTTCCAGCCGCCGGAGAGTTTGCCGGCGAGCTGACCTTGGCGCTCGGCAAGGCCGAGATCGACAAGCGCTTTATCGACACGGTCGTCGCGGTGATCGAGTTCGTAAAGGCGAGCGATAAACTCAAGGTTCTCGCGGATCGAGAGATCTTCGTAGAGCGAGAATTTCTGCGTCATGTAGCCGACGCGCTCTTTTATCTTGAGGCTCTCTTTCAGCACATCGAAGCCGAGCACTTCGCCTTCGCCGCTTTCTGGCTTCAGCAGGCCGCAGACCATACGGATCGTCGTTGTCTTGCCGGAGCCGTTCGGCCCCAAGAAACCGTAGATCGCGCCGCGCGGCACTTTCAGATCGAAGTCATCGACGACTTTGCGGCCGCCGAACGATTTCGTCAGCCCGCGCACATCGATGACGATCTCGTCGCTCATTCCGCGAGCCGGATATCGACAGGCATGCCCGGGCGCACGGCGTTCGGCCCGTCGAAGCGCGCTTCGACCAAGAAGACCAGCTTCTCGCGTTGATCGAGCGAGTAGATCACCGGCGGCGTGAATTGCGGATCGGTGGCGACGTAGCTGATCGTCGCGACGATCTCGTCATCGCAGCCGTCACAGCTCACATTGACGCGCGCGCCTACCGGCAAGCGCGCCAGCATGTCTTGCGGCGCGAAGAAGCGCACTTTCATGTTGGAGGGCGCGAGCAAAGCGGCGATCGGCTGGCCGGCGGCGACGACTTCGCCGGGGCGATGGTAGATTTGTTGGATCACGCCAGCGACGGGCGCTGCACCATCGGTGTCGCTTAGGCGCTGGCGCGCGAGCCCGGTCGCGGCGCCGGCGGCGCTGGCTTCGCGGCGCGCTTGTGCAACACGCGCATTGGCGGTGTCGCGCGCAGCGCGGTCAGCGTCCAATCGCGCGCGTGGGTAGAAGCCACGCTCGAACAATTCAGAGCCGCGCGTGAAATTGCGTTGCGCGAGTGCGGCTTCTGCCTGTGCGGTGCGGATGCCCGCGCTGGCGGCTTGCGCTTGTGCGCTGGCGGATTCGGCGCTGAAGGCGAGGCGGTCGCGGTCGAGCGTGAAGATTGGCGCGCCGGCTTCCACCTGCTCGCCCTCGCGCACGAGCACCTCGCGCACGACGCCGGTTTCTTGGCTGGCGATGTAGATGTATTCGGCCTCGCCATAGCCTTGCAGCGTATCGCTCTCACGCGCGCCACAGGCGGCGAGCAGCAATGCGAGCGGAAGTATTAGGCGCTTCATGCGCGTGGCTCCAATCCGTGAAGCAGCACATCGAACTGCTGTTCGATCAGCTTTTGCGGATCGGCGAGAGCGGTTTCGCCCTTCAGGACATGCGTCCACATCGCTTCGAAGAAGAGCGGACCGATGAAGGCGCGAACCACGGCCGCAGTATCGACTTTGCGCATGGCGCCGTTGGCGATGCCGGTTTCGATCAGCTTTTCGAGCGCGCCGCGCGCCTTGGCGACGACGTGGGTGCGATAATATTCGGCGATCTCGGGAAAGCGGCCGGAGATGCCGATGACGAGACGCGGCACGGCGATCACCTTCGGATCGGCCATGCGTGCTGCGGCGACGGTTGCGAAAAGTTTGAGCGCGTTGAGCGGATCCGCTTGGCCGGCGGCGGCCAATTTTTGCGCCTGTGCCGCTAGCGGCGCGACCTTGGCTTCGATCAGCGCCTCCAGCAGCGCCATCTTGCTTGGAAAATAGAGGTAGATCGCGGCCTTCGAGATGCCGGCGGCCTTGGCGATATCCTCCATGCGGGCGGCTTCAAAGCCCCGCTCGTCGAACTCGGCCAGGGCCGCTTCCAGGATTTCCTCTGGTCGCGCGTCGGCGCGGCGCTGCCAGCGCGGGGCGGGGCTGCGGGCCTTGGCGGCGGCGGATTTGGGAGCCATTCAAAGCATATAACTGACCAGTCAGTTATATGCAAGGTCGAAATGAAGGGACAGCCGCTCGAAAAACGGCCGGCGCAAGCTGTCAGCGAAGAGAGATGATCAATCCACCCAGTCGCGCTTCAGCGTCCGGCTGGCGACGAGGTAAAGCAGCGCGGCGACGATGTAGAAGCTGGTGCCGGCCAGGATCGAATAGCGCAGCGATTCTTCGCCGAAGCGGGCGCTGAGCTCCACGGACATGCGGCCGAGCAACCATGTGCCGGCGCCGATGCCGATCAGGTTGTTGATCAGCAGAAAGCTCGCTGAAGCCATCGTGCGCATCGTTGCTGGTGCGAGATGCTGAACCGCCGCGATGACGGGGCCGAGCCACACCAAGCCAAGGGCCGTCGGCACCAGGAACAGGAAGAACGCGATCTGCGGCGAGGGCGAGAGCAGGCCGAGCGCGTAGCACGGCATTGCAAGCAACCACGCGCACGCCGGCACAAGTGCAAACATGCTGCGCCGGCTGGCGCCCAATTTGTCGCCGAGGAAGCCGCCGAGCCAGACGCCGATCACGCCGCCGACGAGCAGGATGGCGCCGTAATAGAAGCCTGCCTCGGTCAGGGTGAAGTTGTACGAGCGCTGCAGGAAGGTTGGGATCCAATAGAACGAGCCGTAGCCCATCATCGATGAGAACGCTGCGCCGGTGGAGAGCAGCCAGAAGCTCGGCTTCTTGCTGATGTAGCTGATGGCGCTGAAGAAGCTCGCGGCTTTTGGTTTGGGCGCATCAGGCGCCGCGCCGGCTTTGGTGTCGTAGCGCCCGCGCGGCGGTTCACGCAGCACGAGGCGGAAGAGCGGCGCATACAAAACGCCAGCGAGACCAACGGCGATGAACGCCACGCGCCAATCGAATGTCGCCGCGATCACGCCGCCAAAGGCAATGCCAGCGGCGCTGCCGATGGGAATACCGAACGAATAGACGGCTAGCGCACGCGCGCGCTCTTTCGGTGGAAAATAATCGGATATCAGAGAATAGGCAGGCGCGACGCCGCCGGCTTCGCCGACACCGACGCCCATGCGCGCCAGGAAGAGCTGCGTGTAGGTCGTCGCGACACCGCAGAGCGCGGTGAAGCCGCTCCAGAGCGCCAGCGCCGCCGTCATGATCCAGGAGCGATCCCAGCGATCGGCGAGATAAGCGATCGGAATGCCGAGGCCGCAATAGAGCATTGCAAACGAGAGCCCGCCAAGCAGGCCCATTTGCTCATCGGTGGCGCCGAGTTCGGTTTGGATGGGCACATTCAAAATGCCCATGATCTGACGATCGATGAAATTGAACGTGTAGGCGATGAACAGGAGACCAAGCACCCAATAGCGATAGGCGGGCGCTTCGGGCTTCGCGGCGTTTGCTGTCGTCTTGGTCATGGGACTGCTCATACGCAAAAGAAAACGGCGGCGCGAGGGTGTTCGCGCCGCCGTGTCTGAGGTGTCTCAGGGAGAGATTTAGAAACGAACTTCCACAGAGGCCGTCACGGTCTGCGGCGGACCGTAGAAGCCGATGATCGAGTTGCCGAACGTGGCGCCCGGGAAGTTGTAGCCGCCGACGCGATAGACTTCGTCGCCCAGGTTCTGCCCGTGCAGGCCGAGCCGGAAGCGATCGCTCTCAGACGTCCAAGTAATGGAGGCGTTGTAGAGCGTGTAGGCGCCTTGATCGAGCAACGGTGTTGCGAACTCGAACATTTGGCTGTCGCCGCGATAGGCGGCCGATGGCGTGATCGCGAGTTGGCCGCCCGCCACTTCCACGGAATACGTGAACGAGAGCGAGGCAGTCAGATCCGGCGTGTTTTGCAATGCTGCAGAACCCGAGAGATCGATCGGCACGACGATCGTGGCCGGCGGCGGCGCGGGGTTCGCGACGACCGTGTTGGAGATGTATTCCTTGAACTCACCGTCGATGTAGCCGACCGCAAAGTTGGCGGTGAGGTTGTCGGTGAAGTGGAAGCGGCCTTCGAGTTCGGCGCCGCGGATCTCAGCCGCAGCGGCGTTGTCGACGAAGCTCGCGATGCCGCCCAACGTGGTCGGCTCTTGGCGGGTGATCTGCATATCCGTGTAGTCGGACTGGAAGACCGCGCCGCTCAGATTGAAGCGGCCCTGCATCAGCGACGAGTGGAAGCCGATTTCGTAGGTATCGACAAACTCCGGCGCGTAGCCATTGACCGTATCCGGCGTGAACACCGCGTCGCCGCGCATGTCGAAGCCGCCAGACTTAAAGCCTTGGCTGAACGATCCGTAGACGGTGAGATCGTCGCTTGGCTCCCAGGTCAGTGAGACGCGCGGGGTGAATTCTTCGAACTCGGCGCTGTTGGTGTAGTTGGTGCGCACGAGGCCAGGAATTGCCGCGCTGTTTCCGAAGAATGGGCTGCGGATGCCGGTGAAGTTCTGGCGATAAACTTGGCCAGTCTTTTCATCGCGCGTCCAACGGCCGCCGACTGAGAGCGCCAGCGTATCGGTGACATCGAAGCTCACGTCCGCGAAGGCGGCGAGAGATTCGGTGTCGACACGGCCTTGCGTGAAGATGGTGGTGGCGAGGCCGCCAAGCACCGTGTCGAACGCGCCTTCAGCCATGCCGTCGAGATAGAATAGGCCCGCGACGCCTTGGATCCGGTCATACTCGAACAGCAGTTGGAATTCCTGCGTGAACTGTTCGTCGGAATAGAAGGCCGGAATATCCAATGTCGGGTTCGGCGTGTTGTCGAAATCGATCGTGCCGTTGGTTTGGCCTTCGCGGTGCGCCGTGATCGAACGCAAGGTGAGGCTCGGGCTGATCTCGTAATCGACGTGCAACGCCGAGCCGCGGGTTTCGACGTGGTTCTCGTCACCCGAGCCAGCGCGCGTGTCATAGACATCGTCCAGCGGCGCATAGCTCGGGCCGCCGGCCGGGTAGTCGGCAAGGCGATAGCCGTGACGCGGCGCTGAATCGTCATCAACGCCATCGGCGGTGAAGCGGATGCTGAGGTCCGAAGTCGGCGTCCACTGAGCGCTGATGCGATAGGCGTCGACGTCCTTATTGTAGTGCTCTTCACCGGTGGTGAGGTTTTCGCCGTAGCCGTCGCGCACGTAAAGCGCGAGGGCGCCGCCGACGACGAGATTCTCAGTCAGCGGCAGCGAGCCGGAGAGGATCACGTCCGTTTGATTGTAGGAGCCATAGTTGAAGCGCGCGCGCAGGTGCGCTTCTTCGGTGTCCATTTCCGATGTCACGTAACGCACGGCGCCGCCGACCGAGTTGCGGCCGTAGAGCGTGCCTTGCGGGCCGCGCAGCACTTCGATGCGCGAGATGTCGAAGATGTCGAGAACGGCCGCTTGCGGGCGGGCGATGTAAACGTCGTCAACATAGAGGCCGACGCCAGGTTCGAAGCCCCAGAGCGGGTCTTGCTGGCCGACGCCGCGAATGAACGCGATCAGCGTCGAGTTCGAGCCGCGCGCGACCTGAACGGTGGCGTTTGGCGTCGTTTGCTGCAGCACCGTGATGTCGGAGGCGCCGCGCTGGTCGAGCTGTTCAGCGGTTTGCACCGTGATCGCGATCGGAACGTCTTGCAGGTTCTCCTCACGGCGGCGGGCGGTGACGATAAGTTCGTCGCTTTCCTCAACGGCCATTTCCTGCGCCAAGGCGGGACTCGAGAACACAAATGGCGATGCACATACGCTCGCCAACAACAGCGCTAGCCGCGCCGGATCGCCAAACCGTTTCATTGAACTGCTCCTCCGCTTTTTAATTCACTCCGCCGCTGCGAGCGGACGAAATTTTCGATGTGGTTGAAGAATGCATCTGGCGCTTCGAGATGCGGGACGTGACCTGCGCCTTGGATGACGGCGCGCGATGCGTTCGGGGCGGTGTGCGCCACGAATGCGGTTGCGCCGTCGGGGTAGACCTGGCTGTCGCCGCCGGAGATCACGAGCATCGGCTGAGCGATGCGCGCGAGATCGGCGCGGAAATCTTGTTTGGCCATCGAGGCCCAAAGCGACGCCATGGCGCGGCCGTTGGCGTTCGACATTTCGGCGGTCGCCCAATCGACGAGTTCTGGGCGCGTGTCTTTCAAGCCGGCGGCGAACATGCGCGGAGCGAAGCGGGCGACGTAGGCGGGCCAATCGGCTTCAATTTCGCCGAGCGTGCCGGCGACGTCTGATGTGGCGTAGGCGCCAGAGAGGCCGTGGGACCATTTCTCATCGTTGGTCAGGCGGGGCGCCATGTCTTCGATGATGAGGCCAGCGAGGCGTGAGCCCAGTTTTGGCGCTGCACGCCAAAGCGCCATCGCGCCCATCGACCAACCCAGCGCGATAACGCCTTTCAGGTCGAGCGTTTCAACGAAATGCGCGATATCGTCCGCGAGCGTTTCGATCGTGAGCGGTGAGCTGCCTTGCCCAGAGCCTGGGTGTCCGCGCAGCGTCAGCGTGAGGACGCGATGCGAACCGGAGAGGCGGGAACTCAGATCTTGGAAAAAACCGCCATTTGCCGCCCAGCCGTGCACCAGAAGGATGGGCGAACCTGCGCCGGTGTCGGCGTAGGACATAGTCGCCCCATCTGGCAAAACGTGGCCCGGCATGCCCGGTATTCCCCCCTTCGGCCTGGTTCTCGGGCCGAATTATTCTTGTCTTGCCGCGACTTATAACGGAGACTTGAAACATGAGTCAACATTCAGGTTCCGAGGCGGCGGCTACGGAGGAGCGCAGCGGCCCCAAGACGGAGCGCGGCCGGCGCACGCTCCGGCGGCTCTTGGATGCGGCCGGTGAGGAATTCGGGACGCGCGGCTATCACGAGACAGCCATCTCCAACATCACGCAGTCGGCGGGCGTCGGGCTCGGCACCTTCTACGTCTACTTCAAGTCGAAGGAGGAGGTGTTCAAAGCGCTGGTCGCGGACATGGGTGCGCGCACCCGCCATGCTTTGAGCGAAAGCGTAAAGGACGCGCCAAACCGGCTCGAAGCCGAGCGTTTGGGCATCCAGGCCTACGTCGAGTTCGTGCGCTCCCATAAGGCGCTCTATCGCATCGTAATGGAGGCGCAGTTCGTCGCCCCGGAAGCGTACCGCGCTTACTACCGCACCTTCTCCGAAGCGTATCGCCAGCAGTTGGCGCAAGCCTCCAAGCGCGGCGAGATCAGTGACGGCAATGATGATGTCCGCGTCTGGGCGCTGATGGGCGCTTCGACCTTCTTGGGGTTGAAGTTCGGCATTTGGGATGATGCTGCCGATATCGGCGCGGTGTCAGAGGCAGCTGCAGATTTGATGATCAACGGGCTCGCGCCGCGGGCCAAGAAGGGCGACGCTTCCTAAGAGAAGCGGGCCAAGGGAGGTGACAATGAGTGTCGACCTCGTCGACATCACAGCCAAGCGCGCGGCGCTGACGCCGGATGGCGTCGCGTTTGAAGACGCGCTGACCGGGCGTACGCTTACCTATGCAGCCCTGGACGATCGCGCATCTCGCGCCGCTGCCGTGCTGGCGGCGCTTGGTGTTGCGCGCGAAGATCGCGTGGCGATCCTCTGCCGCAACCGCATCGAATTTTTCGAGATCATGTTCGCCTGCGGCAAGCTCGGCGCCATTCTCGTGCCGCTGAATTGGCGCGCACCTGCGGTTGAACTTTCGCCGTTGCTGGATGATTGCACGCCGAGGGTTTTGGTGTTTGGCGTTGAAGACGCCGCATGCGCGCAGGCGCTCAAGCGCGACCGCCTGGCGCTCCTCGGGCTCGATGAAACCTATGAAAACGGCCTCCAAAACTTAGCGCCACTGCGCACGGAGCGCCGCTGGCCAGGCGATGCGATTTGGTCGCTAAGCTATACGTCAGGCACGACGGGGACGCCGAAGGGCGTGATCCAAACCTATCAAATGGCGGCGGTGAATGCGTTTCATGTGACGCAAGCCTTTGGTGTGCGCGCCAGCGATACGACACTCAATTTCCTGCCGCTATTTCACACCGCGGGCTTGCAGCTGGTGACGCTGCCGACCCTGATCGCAGGCGGCACGGTGATCGTCATGCCGGGCTTCGACGAAGCGCGTGCGCTTGAATTGATGCCGCGTCTCGATGTGTTTTTCGGCGTGCCGGCTGTTTATCAGCAGCTTGCGCTGCATTCTGCGTTCGAAAGCGCCGAGCTATCGCGTGTACGCGCTTGGGGCTGCGGCGGCGCGCCATTGTCGGATGTGCTGGTCGAGCGTTTCGCGGCGCGCGGCGTGCGCGTGTGCAATGGCTACGGCATGACCGAGACCGGGCCGACTGCATTCGTCGCCGCGCCTGAAGATGCGCTGACGAAAATTGGCTCAGTCGGCAAACCGCAAATGCTGCTGGATGTGCGCATCGTCGATGCGAATGGCGAAGATGTCGCCGAAGGCGAGAGCGGCGAGATCTGGATGCGCGGCGCTGGACTCACGCCCGGCTACTGGAAGCGGCCCGAAGAAACGGCGAAGGCGTTCACGGCTGATCGCTGGTTGAAGAGCGGCGATATCGGCCGGCGCGATGCGGATGGCTGCTACTACGTCGCTGGCCGGATCAAGGAGATGTACATTTCCGGCGGCGAGAACGTTTATCCGGCCGAAGTGGAAAACGCGTTGGCGCGGCACCCTGCGGTGCTGGAAGCTGCGGTGCTCGGGGTGGCGGACGAAAAGTGGGGCGAAGTTGGCCACGCTTTCGTGCTGCTGCGACCCGATGCGGCGCCGATCTCGGCCAATGAGGTGATTCAGTTTTGCCGCGCCAATTTGGCTGGTTATAAAATCCCGCGCCACGTCACCTTCGTGGATGAATTCCCGCGCACGGCTGCGGGCAAGATAAGAAAACACATGCTCGCGCCTGGGCCGGTTGCGCCCGTGCGTTGAGCGCTAGGGGACGCGAGACGATCATGACCGAAGTGCGAAACACCTCGCGCCGCGCGCTGCTTGCGGGCGCATCGGGCGCGGTTTTGACGAGTGCGTGCTCGTCTTTTTTTATTGCGGGTGATGACACCGGTAACAGCGATCTGCGGCGCGATGCTCGGACGACAATGAAGCGTGCCGCGAGATTCATGCGCGAGCTGGCAGCATATCGCGGCGGCTACGTGTGGAGCTACGCGGAAGACTTCTCGCGCCGTTGGGGCGAGATGGAAGCGTACGAGACGATGATTTGGATCCAGCCGCCGGGCACAGCCACGGTCGGGCATCTTTATCTCGATTGCTATCACGCAACGCGCGATGAATTTTACTATCAGGCCGCGATGGAAGTGGCCGATGGTTTGATCGCGGCGCAACACCCAGCAGGCGGTTGGAATTATCTGCACGACTTTGCGGGCGAAGAGAGCGCGCGGCGCTGGTACGATACGATCGGCAAGAACGGCTGGCGGCTCGAAGAATTCCACCACTATTACGGCAACGCGACGTTTGATGACGCAGGCACGAGCGAGGCGTCGCAATTTTTGTTGCGCCTTTACCTAGAACGCCGCGCCTCGCGCCTGCGTGCGCCGCTCGAACGCGCAATCCTGTTCGTGCTCGACAGCCAATACGAAAATGGCGGCTGGCCGCAGCGCTTTCCGCGCCATTCCGAAGAAGAATCTTATATCCGCCAGATTACGTTCAACGACGATGTTGCGGGCGAGAACATCAAGTTCTTGCTGATGGCGCATCAGACTTTGGGCGATGATCGCGCTCTACGCGCAATTCGCAGAGCGATGGACGTTTTCCTCGCTACCCACCAACCCGCGCCGCAAGCGGGCTGGAGTTTGCAGCATGATGCCGAAACGCTCGCGCCAGTGGGCGCGCGCAGTTACGAACCGGAATCGCTGGCAACGCACACCACCGCGACGAATATCGGTCAGCTGCTCAACTTCTATGAATGGACTGGCGACGAGCGTTTCATCGCGCGCGTGCCGGAAGCATTAGCTTGGCTCGATAGTCTGCGCTTGCCAGACAACCAAGTGCGCGTTGCTGGACGTCACTATCCAACCTTCATCGAGCTCCGCACCAATCGCGCGCGCATCAATCATCGCCGCGGCTCCAATGTCGTGAGCGGCGCATATTATTGGGACTACAACCCAGAGCGGCCGATCACGCACTATTCGCAATGGCGCGCGCTCGATGTCGCCGCGCTGCGCGCGCGCTACGACCGGCTGCGCAGCGCCAACCCCACGACTTTGGCGGCAGCGTCGCCGTTCCACCGGCGTGCGAATTTCGAGTTGCCGCGCTTCTTCACGACCCAAAACATCGAGGTTTCTGACATGACCTCGAATGCTGGCGCTGGTGCGGTGCAGGCCCCGACGCCGGAGCGCACGCGCGAACTGATCGCGACATTGAATGCGGAGGGCTATTGGCCGACGCCGCTGACGGCCACCAGCCAGCCCTATATCGGCCCTGGGCCGCAAACGCCTACCCCAGGCGATTTCGCGCAAACCCTGGTGGGCGACCAGTACGACACCTCGCCTTACGTGACTTCGACCCCAGCCACCGGCATTTCAACCGGCGCTTTCATCCAGAACATGAGTTCGCTTCTGCTCATGGTCGATTCAGGCGAGTGAGAGGAGGGTCGGCGGTGGTAATGCCTCTGGGAGGAGGCTATTCTCACCGCGTGTGGGGAATGAGCCGTGAGCGAAGAACAAGAAAATCGGTCTGACGACGTCGAGGCCAACAGCGCCGCGCGGGCGCCGAGCCCTCCGGCTCCGCCCATCAATGCAAATTCGAGCGAAGACCGGACGATCCGTCTGGCGTCCATCGTAGCGGTCGACATTGTCGGCTTCTCGACGATGTCGGAGCGCGACCAGCGCAATGCGGCGCGCAAGGTTGAAGCGCTCCGTGCGCGCATCGACTCCACCGCCAATAGGCACGGCGGCCGTCTCTTCAACACAGCGGGCGACGGCTTCATGGTCGAGTTCGCCTCGGCCGGCGCGGCGCTCGGCGCGATCCAAGACATTCTCGATAAACGCGGCAGAGGCGAGCCGCCGATCCGTGTTGGCGCGCACGTTGGCGATGTTGTCGTCACTGCGACGAACGATCTGCTCGGCCATGGCGTGAACGTTGCGGCGCGGCTGCAGGAATTGGCGGAGCCCGGCTCGGCGTTAGTCTCGGCGGAGTTCCGCTCGATGGCGCGCTCATCGCCCACGGCGGCGTTCCAATCGCGGGGCCAGAAGCCGCTCGATAACATGGAGCAGCGCGTTCAGACGTTCGAGATTCTCTCCAAGCGTCAGAAATTCGCAAGGCTCTCGCGCAAGATCGCGTGGTTCACGGCGGTGGCGGTGGTGCTTGCGGTCGGGATCTACTTTAGCCCCGCGATCTGGCGCTTTGCCGAGCCGATGGTGCAGCAATATCAACAGCAGCAACAACAACAGCAACAGCAAGCGCCGCAAGAATCCAGTGCGGTTTCTCCGCAAGTTCCGGTGCAAACCGAGGCGCAGGATATGGTGCCGGTTACCTACACGCCGGGTCACACGTTCCGCGATTGCGACAATTGCCCGGAGATGGTGGTGCTTGGCGGCGGCCTGTTCACCATGGGCTCGCCGGCCACGGAGGTTGGCCGCGGCCGCGATGAGGGCCCACAACGCGAAGTCACGGTGCGCTCGTTTGCTGTCGGCAAGTATGAAGTCACCTTCGCGCAGTGGGATGCATGTCTCGCGGCCGGCGGCTGCAATGGCTATTCGCCGTCGGACGGCGGCTGGGGCCGCGGCGATCGTCCGGTGACGAACGTGTCGTGGGAAGACGCCCAAAGTTATTTGGCGTGGCTAAACTCTCAGGTCGGTGGCCTGCGCTATCGGCTGGCGAGCGAAGCGGAGTGGGAATACGCCGCGCGTGCAGGCGTCAGCGACGCTTACGGCTTTGGCCCGCGCGTGACAGCCACGCAAGCGACGTTCCGTGCGCGTCAAACGACGCCGGTCGGTGCGCATGAGGCGAACGCGTTCACGTTGTTTGACATGCACGGCAATGTCGGCGAGTGGGTCGAAGATTGCTACGCCCCCAGCTATGAGCTCGCGCCGATCGACGGCGGGGCCGTGCAGGCGGATGAATGCCCGCGCCGTGTCTTCCGCGGCGGCGGGTTCGCCGATCAGGCGCAATCTCTCCGCGCTGCGGCGCGTCAGGCTGTCCGCCCCGATCAACGCGCCCAGGGCCTTGGCTTCCGCGTGGCCCGCGCCCTGGACTAAGCGCTTGGTGTGACCGCGGGCACAGACGATTCAGCGCCGGCTCCCCATGGTCGCGCCTTCAGGGGTGGATCAAGCTTGGGGCGTAACGCGGCATGAGCAGAAGGTTTTTGCTTGCGCAGATTTCCGACACGCATGTCCGTGTCGATGATGAGGGCGCCTCGCTCCGTCAGCTGACGCGCGCGTTGGCGCAGGCGCGTGACTACGCAGCCGACGCTATCTTGATGACCGGCGACCTCGTCAACGACGAGCGCGATGAGGAATATGCAGCGCTCGCTACGGCGCTTATCGATCCGCCTGCGCCGCTGTTCTTGATGCCGGGCAACCACGATCAGCGCGCGCGCATTCGCGCGCATTTCCCAACGCACCAATATCTGCCTCAGGACGGCTTTTTATCCTTCGCACTGGACCAATTTCCGGTGCGCATCGTGTGTGTGGACCAGATCGTGCCCGGCGAAACGCATGGCATGCTCACCGACGCGCAGGCGGAGTGGCTGGATCGCACGCTCTCCGTCTCAAGCCGGCCTACGATTGTGGCGCTGCATCATCCGCCGATCGCCACGCACGACGTGTTGTTCGATCAGATCGGTCTGCGTGATGCGAAACTTCTCAAAACCGTAATCTCTAAGCACAAGCACGTGCGCAGGATTATTTGCGGGCACCACCACCGCGTGGTGTTCGGGCAAGTCGCGCATGCGCCGGTGATCATCGCCCCTTCGACGTCGTGGGCGTATGGGCTGGCGCTGACGGATGCGCAGCCGATTGCACCGAAAACCTCAGAACAGCCGGGCTGGATGCTCCATATCTGGTCGGAGCAAGACGGTTTCGTCAGCCATTTCATGGGATTGTGAGGGCGGCGCACGCCAAGTCCCTAAATGCAGATGGGCCGGATCTCTCGATCCGGCCCTTGCTGCGGTGGCGCCTTGGGCGGGGGGAGTAGGTCGGCGCCGTGGATAAAACGTCGCCTTGGCAAAGTCGTTCCGCGCCAGACTGAATTATTTCGCCTCTCTGACCAGACGGAGCGATTGTCCGATTCCGGACAAAGGCAGGGAACGAGGGCGCCGAGTTCCCGGACGAGTGAGAAGTTAAAAGCGCCGGCGAGACTTCCGGTTCAGCGGCCGCCCCGCCAGCGCAGTCAGCACCCCCGTGCCATCGCCAGCAAACGCCGCCAGCGGCGTGCGGTCAAGCCAGAAACAATTCTTGTACAAGTTTTTGCGCGCCGTTTTTTGCGATTAACAGCGGCAAAGCCACACTTTCAAAACATTACACAATCTTGCGCGGGTGTTCGCGCAGCGTTTCGTTGACGGCGCAGAGATTTGCGTGTCCCTTCGCCCGCGCTTCTAAACGCCCCCCGAACCGATGAGGACGACGCGATGCCTGATGTCACGAAGCGATTTGGCTGGGGTGTCAGCGTAGAGGCCATCCTACATCATTTCGCCACGCCGGAAATCAGGGCGCTGGAAAAACATTGCCGCAAGCTGATCCGGGACTTCACCAATCCCGAATTGGAAGGGGAAGGCTATCGTTGCACGGTCATTCCCTTCGAAATGTTCGAGTACGGATTTTCGCTCACCTATGATTTCGAGGGAGAAACCTGGAAGCTCGAAGTGATCATGCAGCCGGATTTTGACTCACCGGACTGCGGCCGCAAGCGTCCCGCGCCGGGTGGACGGGGCGGCACAGGCGGCAGCCGGCGCGCCGTAGGCTATGAGCGCCGTAGCTGGCGCATGCTGCATCATATGATGACCGGTATCGCGCGAGAATTGCAGATGTTCCTGCAGGACACACGTACAGGTTTCGCGAGGCGTGTCGAAGCGAGCACAAAGTACACGCAAGCAACGGAAGTATCGACGCACGTTACATCTTGTATACAAATGCTCAACGCTTTTGCCCAACAAGGGTCACACGGCTGCAAAAACGTTGTGCTTCTTGTTCGCTCTAAGGTGAATACGGCGTTGGTCTATCTCGGCCCGCTGTGGAGCTATGCGGACTACGCACCGTCCGAAACACTTTGGGATCCGGGGCTATTCGGCCGCCAGATCGAACCCGCGAGCGGTTAGTACTATGAGCCCTGGCAAGCCGTCGAAGCGCAAACGCGGCGCAGAGAGCGAGACCACCTCGTTTTCCACCTCGCAGGGCCGCGCAAATTTCGCGCGCGCGCTGGAAACCACCTCGGAAGAAAAAACGATTGTCGGTTTTGCGCGTTACAGCACGCCGGTTGCGGTGCTTGCGCCGATAGAAGCGGTACGCATGCTCGCTGGACAATCAGGCGATGTCGATCCGGCGGTGCGCGCGCGGATTGTGCGGATGGCTAAACTCTTCCTCGCCAGTGCGCCGCCGCAGCGTAAGCCGCGCGCTAAGGTCGCGAAGGCAAAGAAAAAGGCAGCGGCGAAGAAAGCCGCGCGCCCGGCGCGTAAGCCGAAGAAGGCGAGCGCAAAGCGCAAAGCCGGCAAGAGCAAAAAGCTAGGAAAATCCGCCTAAGCACGGCTATAAGCGCCCGAAACATTCGGAGCGCGCTTCATGAAAACGAGAGCGGCGGTTGCATTCGCAGCCAAGCAGCCTTTGGAAATCGTCGAACTCGATCTGGAAGGGCCGCGCGCGGGCGAAGTTCTGGTCGAGATCAAAGCGACCGGCATCTGCCACACAGACGCCTACACGCTCGACGGGCTCGATAGCGAAGGCATCTTTCCAAGCATTCTCGGCCATGAAGGCGCAGGCATTGTGCGCGAGATCGGCGCGGGCGTAACCAGCGTCGCGGTCGGCGATCACGTTATTCCGCTGTACACGCCGGAATGCCGGCAATGTAAAAGCTGCCTATCGCGCAAAACCAATCTCTGCACCGCCATCCGCGCCACGCAGGGTAAAGGCCTGATGCCGGACGGCACCTCGCGCTTTTCCTACAAGGGCAAGCCGGTCGCGCACTACATGGGCTGCTCGACGTTTTCGAACTTCACCGTGCTGCCGGAAATTGCGGTGGCGAAGATCCGCACCGACGCGCCGTTTGACAAGGCTTGCTACATCGGCTGCGGCGTTACGACTGGCGTTGGCGCGGTGACGAACACGGCAAAGGTTGAGCCTGGCGCGAACGTCATTGTGTTTGGCCTCGGCGGCATCGGCCTCAACGTCGTGCAGGGCGCCAAACTCGTCGGCGCCAACATGATTGTCGGCGTCGATATCAACCCGGCGCGTGAGGAATGGGGTAAACGCTTCGGCATCACCCATTTCGTCAACCCGAAACATGTCAGCGGCGATCTGGTCGCGCATCTCGTCGAACTCACCGGCGGCGGCGCCGATTACACGTTCGACTGCACCGGCAACACGACGGTGATGCGTCAAGCGCTCGAAGCCTGCCACCGCGGTTGGGGCGAGAGCATCATCATCGGCGTCGCCGAGTCCGGGAAAGAGATCGCCACGCGCCCGTTCCAGCTGGTGACAGGCCGCGTCTGGAAGGGCACGGCCTTCGGCGGCGCGCGCGGCCGCACCGATGTGCCGAAGATCGTCGACTGGTACATGGACGGCAAAATCGAGATCGATCCGATGATCACCCACACGCTGCCGCTCGAGCGCATCAACGAAGCGTTTGATTTGATGCATAAAGGCGAGAGCATTCGGAGCGTGGTGGTTTATTGATGGGCGATTGGAAGCTCCCATTATCTGCCGCCTGCATGTGCGGTCGCGTGAAGATGCGCATCACCGTTGTGCCAATCATCTCGATGGCGTGCCATTGCACCGGGTGCCAGAAGCTCACCAGCGGCGCGTATTCGCTGTCGTTGATGATCTCCGCTGCGGGCTTCGAAGTGGAGGGCGCAACCGAGATCGGCGGCTTGCATCGCGATGAAAGCGTCCATCACTTCTGCGCGCACTGTAAGAATTGGCTCTACACGTCCGGCATCGCCGGCGGCCAGTTCATCAACTTCCGGCCGACCATGCTGGACGACGCAAGCTGGTTCATCCCGTTGATCGAGTCCTATGTGTCGGAAAAGCTGCCGGGCGTTCAAACCGGCGCCAAGCACAGCTTTGAACGCTTCCCCGACCCGTCTCAATACCCGGCGCTGATGGCGGAATTCGCCAAAGAGGGCGCGCGGCCGGCTTGAGCCTGCCCTCCGCCGTTGCTGGAGCGGCGGGGCCGGTATAGAGCTTGGCCGAGGGACATTTGCGGCGCGGGGCCCGCGCTTTGGGTGGTGATTTGATGATCCGTAAGCTTTTGATCGCGGGCGCTTTAGCGTGCCTGGCAGCCCCGGCGCTCGCGCAGGATCAGACCACGCCGCCCGCCACCACAACCGCGCAAGCGCCGGCCGAGCCGCGCCCGCCCGAAACCTGCGGCATTCTCTCGACCGGCGCCGAAAGCTCGAGCTTCACGCCGATCGTCGGCTACACAATTTTGTGGGCGCGCCCGCCGATGACGCGGCCGGAGGGCGATGTCGATGGCATCTTGTGCGTTCGCTCGCACATCTATCTTGGCGTGAACGATCACCGTGTGCTGACTGATCTCGCCGTTCCGTTCTTCATCCGCGATGCGACACGCCTGGCGACGTTGGAAATGAGTAACGGCCAGCTGCGTCTGCGCTTTGTGACAGGTTCGCCGACCGCGGGTGAAGCGGCCGCGCTCGCTCTCGCAATCGACGCCGCACACAATGACATCGCGAGCCGCCCGGTCACGCGCTAAGCCTTCACATCGGTGCAGCAGCGCACTAGGTGAGTGCGCATGGACATCAGAGCGCAACATCGCGTGCACGGCGGCACGCTTTCCTATGTGCAACACGAAAGCGCATCGACCGGCGGGACGATGCGCTTTTCTGTGTTTACGCCGCCGGGCGCTGGGCCGTTTCCGTATCTGATCTGGCTTTCGGGTCTCACGTGCACGGAGGATAATTTCACGACGAAAGCTGGCGCGTATGGCGCGGCAGCGGCGCATCGCGTGGCCATCGTTGCGCCGGATACTTCGCCGCGCGGTGACGGTGTCGCCGATGATCCGGCATACGATCTGGGCCAGGGCGCGGGCTTCTATATCGATGCGACAGAGGCGCCGTGGACGCCGCACTTTAAGATGGAGAGCTACGTCACCCGTGATCTGATCGCCGCGGTTGAAGAGGGCTTTCCGCTGGCGCCGAAGCGCTCTGTCTTTGGTCATTCGATGGGCGGCCATGGCGCGCTGACATTGGCGATGAAGCATCCTTCTCTGTTCAAAAGTGTATCGGCCTTCGCGCCGATCTCATCACCGACGCAATGTGCGTGGGGTGAGAAGGCGTTCAGCGCTTATCTCGGCGCCAAGCGCGACGCTTGGAAAGCGCATGACGCCGCGTTGTTGATCGAGGCCGGGCAAGCCGCGCCGTTCGATGATATTCTGGTCGATCAAGGTCTCGGCGATCAGTTTCTAGAGAACCAGTTGAAGCCGGAATTGCTCGAAGCAGCGGCGGCAAAGGCGGGGCAAAAGCTCACGCTGCGCCGGCATGAAGGCTACGATCACTCGTACTTCTTCATGACGACCTTTGTCGCCGACCATGTCGCCTTTCACGCCGCGCGCTTGGCTTGATCTGGAGAAGATCGGTGGGCGCAGGCGGCGGCGCTGCAGCGAAACGGCGCGCGGCCCAAGCAATCGCGAGCAGGACGAGGCCTAGGCCCACGAACGACGCAACCCGTGTCACGCCGCCAAGCCGCGCCATATCGACCAGGAACACTTTCAGCGTCGTTAGCAGCAGAAGTCCAAGTCCGATCCAGCGCAGCAGCGGATCGTTGCGCCGCATGCCGAGCCAGAACACTGCTGCTCCAAAGAGCGCCCAGACGGCTGAATAGATCCACATCTCAGCGCCTTGCGCTGCGCCGCTGAACATCGCTTCGCGGTGATAGAGCCAGCGCACGATCAAGGTCGCGGTGACAAAGAGATGGCCCACGACAGCGATCGTCGATGCACGCGTCAGCCAGTCCGGCCAGCGCGCGTGCGGGACATTGGTCGCGCGTGTGCTCATCCAAGCTGCAAGCAGGAGTGCGGCAAGCGCGTATAGGGCGCTCAGCGGCGTTGTGAGTGTAGCGGGTAGCACGCCCCACCACGGATTGAACAACAGCCAGAGTCCAAGCGCGGAGAACACCAGCGCCGGCCAGATGGCTGACGCCCACAGCGCCTGCAGATCATAGAGATAAGCCCGCACCGTATCGCGGCCGGGTGCGCGCGCTGAGACAGCACTTGCGGCCAGCACGAACGCCAGCGGCCAGATTGCATGCGCCAAGCCTTCGAGTTGCGCGAGCGGCTCGCCATTGTCCATCAGGCCGCGATGATAGAACCAGCGGATAGCGAGGTGCCCAAAGCTCCATGCGAAGATGCTCGCCGCCGCCGCGGCGGCGAAGCGCGTGGGCTCGACCTCCTTGCTGCGCGAAAGGGCGCGGCCGAGAAAGAGCGCCACGACGATGGCTACGCCGTGCGCTAGCACTGCGAGCAATGTTGAGAGCGCGTTGGTCGTATCTGAATCCTGTGCGCCCCACCAAGGATGGCGAAGCGCAAGCAGAATCAGCGCCGCACTTGCGATGCCGAACCACGCTGTTGCCCGTGAGGCCGTGAGCGCGTCTTGCGTGAACGGGCGCTCGGGGCTTCGCGCTTCTCGCATGCGTGCGAACATCGTAACGGCGAGCGCTGTGAGCAGCAGGATGAGGGCGTAGCAGGCGCCTTCGAACAGTCCGACATCGGCGCGCGCCATGGCGCCGCCGTGGAAGAGCCGGCGTGTCTCAAGCAGCGTCCAGATAAGCAGCAGTATTCCGCCTGCCGTCGCGTAGATCCGGCCTGCCAAGCGTTGGTGCTCATAAACGCGTCGCGCTGCGAACAATGCGAGCGCCGCTGGTGCGGCGAAAGCGAGCAGCAGCGTGTTGATGATGTGCGGACCAAACACGGTCGCCGGCGTCGCGCCCCACCACGGGTTCACGGAGAGGGCCGGCGCCGCGAACGTGTAGAGCAAACCCGCGCCAATGAGTACGTGATGTCGCCAGCGGCCGATAAAGCCGGTCTCAACGCCAGGGCGCGTCATCAGGATATGGCCGGCGGCGATCAGCGCGATCACGCGCAAGCTGACTTCAGTGAAGCTGTCGATACCATCGCGATCCGGCCCAGCGGTGAACGCGCGCAACGCCAGGAAGATGGCGATCAGGATTACGAAAACTGCGCTGGCATTGAGCGATTCAGCTGCAATCGATCGCGGCTCGGCGCGGCCTACGAAGGCGCTGGCGATGAACAGCAGCACCGCAGCGACCGCAAGTGTAATCAACGCGCCGCTCAAGGGGATTTGCCCGGAAAGCGTAGAGCTGATTAGGCTCGGCGAGAGCGCATGCCCGATCGCGAGTGCGCCGGCGACCAGTGTTGTGTAGCGCAGCATCGTCCAACCACGCAGGCCGAAGCCAAAAGCGAACAATGCCGCAGCGCCGGCATGCGCAGCTGTGCGCACTGAGGCCGGGAATGCAGACTCGATCGCGAGCAGCAGAAGCGCTGCACCGCCGCCGACCCAAAAGCTTGTCGCGCGATCTTTGCGCGAGTCCTGCACTTCGTCCGCAGTGAGCCAGGCGGCGACGAACAGAAGCGCTGCGCCAAGAAAGAGTGGCGTCCAGGCGGTGTTGCCGTGCCAGTTCTCGCGCGAGAAGGCCGCGAGCGCCGTCAGAACCGCAGCGCCGATCGCACCGGATGCTGCGATCAAGGCGCGGCTGTTGCGATGCGGACGGGCGCCGAGCGCGGCTGCAACGATGACGGCTGAGGAGAATAGCGTGAACGGGTAAAAATCCGGCCCAAGCGGCGGCAGCGCAAAACGAATCTGAAGATAAGACGCAAACCCGAGCACCAGCGAGGCGATGGCGATCAGCAGCGTCACCGGCGCCGCAACGCGCGCACGAACAGCGGCGGCGGCGAGAGCGACGAACATGGTTGCGACCCAGGCGGGGCCGCCGATGACGCCAGATGGCAGTGTGGCGATCGCGATCCACGTCCAGATCAGCAGCACGCTACTGATGCAGATGACGGCGGCGGGCAGATGCGCGTGCGTCTGCGTCCAGGTGAGGCGCGAGGCGGCTTCGTTGGCAAGTGGCTTACGAAACGCGAGCGCGACGCCGCCCATTGCGGTGAAGCTTGCCAGTGCGAGTGCGCGGCGGATCTCTTCGGCGGCGAGCGCGATCGAGAACCAGAAATAGAGGCCGACCATCGCTGCGATCGCCACCCATGGCCAACGCCGCCATGCCGCAAGCGCAAAGCCCGCGCCGCCAACACCGACAAGGTAGAACGTCAGCGGCAGCCGTGGCCAAAGATCGGTGCCGGTGATCTGCGGCGCCAGCAGCGCCAGCGCGATTGCGAGCACGCCAAGCGCTTGGCCATGCAACAGCGACAAGCCCGCCAGGATCGCGGCGCACAATGTCAGCATCAAAGCGGCGACGGCGTAATCGACAAGGCCGTAGAGGCCGTGTGCGGCCCAAGCGATGGCGTAAAGCGTGACGACGCCGGCGCTTGCGAGCATGGCGGCCACAAGCGGATTTCCTGGCGGCTGCGCTACATTGCGGCGGCGCGCCCATTCGCTGCCGCCAATGAGCGCAAGGCCCAGCGCGAGTGCGCAGACAAGTTGCACTTGCGGCGTGAACCAAGGCTGCTGGCTCGCGAACGAGACCATGAGTATGCCGCCGATGGCGACCAGCGCGCCGCCGAGCCAGGCGAAGCCATTTTGGGCGAGCCAGGTTTCGAGTTTGCGGTCGCGCGGTTTGGCGATGCGCGGGGGCGGGGTGGCGGCAGCGGGCGGCATGCGCACCGGCTCTTCGAGCGGCGGGGCGGGCGTATCGAGGATGAGCGGTTCATCGTCGTTGGAGGCGACGGGGAGGGGCGTATCCAGCACCAGCTCGTCCGGCGGGAGCGGGGTGTCGAGCAGCAGCGGCTCGAGCTCTTCCGCTGGGCGCGGCGGCGCAGCCGGCGCCGGGCCGACTTCCATCGGCGCGCGTTCTTGCAGCATCAGGCGCGACTCAAGCTCCATGAGCTTGTGCGTCAGCGCACCGATCCGCTGTTGCTGCCACCAAGCGAAGGCGGCGAGGCCAATGATGGCCAACCATTCCATGCGTGCGCCGCCCCTCAACGCGCGGTTTTAACGGCGCAAGCTCCGGCGCCGAAGCGCGCAAGGCAAGGGCTTGCGCCATTGAAGCGGCGGCGATTTCGCCACCGAAGAGAGTTTGCGCCCGCCGCGCGAGCATGCTCAAAGCGGCCATGAGTTTTATCTTCGATCCGGCGCCTCAGCCTGCCGTCTCCATCGTCAACAGCGCCGCGAAATTTCCGGTGCGACGCATCTTCTGTGTCGGGCGAAATTACGCCGACCATGTCCGCGAAATGGGGAATGACCCCAAGAGCGAGCCGCCGATTTTCTTTTCCAAACCGGCCGACGCCGTGGTCGAGAGCGGCGCGGTGATCCCTTATCCGTCGAATACTGCGAACTTCCATCATGAAGTCGAACTGGTGATCGCGATTGGCCGAGGCGGCGCGAACATCGATGCGGGTGCGGCGCTCGCGCACGTGTGGGGTTACGGCGTTGGCGTTGATCTCACGCGGCGCGACCGGCAAGCGGAGGCGAAGAAGGCCGGCACGCCGTGGGATATTGCAAAAGGCTTCGATCATTCCGCGCCGATCAGCGCGCTGACGCCGGCGGCTGAGGCTGGCGACGTTTTGAACGCGCGAATCTGGCTCACAGTGAATGGCGAGACGCGGCAGGAGTCGAATACGGGCGGCATGATCTGGTCCGTGCCGGAAATCATCGCAACGCTCTCGCGCTGGTGGGAGCTGAAAGCGGGCGATCTGATTTTCACCGGATCGCCGGAAGGCGTCAGTGCAATTGCGACGGGCGATGTGATCGCCTGCGGCGTCGATGGACTGGCGCCGCTTACGTTTTCAATCGGCGATTAGATGCCGCCACATTGCCAAGCGGCTTCAGGCTAAACTGACCAGATGACCAGCTCAGCGTCCTTGGTCATCGGCGGATCATCGGAGAATCATCAGCCTCAGCCAGTTCCTATCGGCCGTTCAGGGATCGCATGAACGCCTAGGATACTGGAGTTGGCGATGACTGGATCGAAAAGACGTGTCGCTTTGCTTGCTATTTGCATGGTGATGATAGGGGGAGTTGGCGAAGTCCAGGCGCGCGATCTTCGGGCTTGGGGGAACCTCTCCGGCGGCGCGCCCTTCAGATTGGAATGTCCGCCGGGGTCGTTCGTTTCTGGGTTTAGCGCCTACGTCGGCGCGTATTTCGATCGCCTGTGGATCAACTGTGCGAGCTTCAATGCAAACACGGGCCGGTCAGGCCCTTCGATCCGATTGGATGCGTCCGTGGGCCGCTCGCACGGGGGGCGGGAGGAAATTCGAAACTGCCCCTCGGGACATGCCGTGCGCAGTCTGCGGTCTAGCCATTTGAGATCGCGAAACCGCCTGCTTGATGAGCTCCATTTCAGTTGCGTGTTCATGGCGCGCCCCAGTGAGCCGCTCGTCAGAATTGAATTGTTGACGCCCTCGCCCAACACCCAGCCGTCTTTCGGCATGATGTTCGGGGAGGGAATGCCGGAGGAAAGCTGTGCGCCAGAGGAAGCCGTCATCGGCATTCACGGCAGCGCCAGCGACTTCATCGACAGCATCGGGCTCGTTTGCGCAGTGATTGATCCTTACCGGAATAGCGGCTCCTCATCGCCAGCGGTAGGAACGAGCGTTGCGGTCGAGGCGAGCCAGAGCGGCCCCTCATACACCGCACCGTCGCTTGGCGAGGCGGTTGGAGCGCCGCCGGTATCGATGAGCGCGCCCTCATGCCGGTCCGGATTTGTTTGGCGCATGGCTTCTTCAACTGACTACATCTGCGTCGCGCCCTCGGCCCGGACGCGGACAGAGCAGGAGAACGCGCGCGCTGCTGAAAACGTCTCGCCAAATGGCGGACCTTATGGTCCAGCAACTTGCCGCTCTGGTTACGTGTGGCGCGAGGCCTTCGCAGGTGATGTCGTGTGCGTCACCCCAACAGTCCGCGATACAGTGCGCCGAGAGAACACGCTTCATTCATCACGGGTCGCAACTTGAGCTACGCGCAGTTTCGATGTCATCATTTATGCAGTTCGTAGCTTTGGCGAAAGGCTTCGACCAACGCCGCAGATTGTGTCGGGTGCAGCCACGCCATTACGCGCGTCACGTGAGCGTCCGCCGGCGTGTTGGGCTCCATAGCTCTGATCCGTTGCACGCAATCGGCGGCGTCCGCGTCTCGACCTGATAGAGTGCAGAGCGCGGCGCGCAGAACGAGCGTCGGGGCGTAACCGGAGTTCAGGCGAAACGCACCTTCCATATCCGCCATCGCTTGCTCGATGCGCCCTGCCTGAAAGTGCGCGTGAGCACGACGCAGATACGTGAAGTGCAGGCTGGAATGGCCGGGCGATAGGTCTTCTACGACATCGAAGCAGCCGACAGCTTCATCATTGTGGCCCAATCGCAGACAGACAAGGCCAAGTTGCTGCTGTCCAATCGGGAAGTTGGGGTTTACTTCGACGGCACGCTGAGCGTGGCGAAAGGCTTCATCAAGAAGATCGAGGCAATTTAGTGCGCCCGCTGCGAATGCGAGAACTGTCGGATCATGAGGATCAAGGGCGACAGCTCGGCGCGCGTGACTTATCGCGTCGTGCTTGAGCGTTTCATCAGTGGCGCCTGTCCAAAGAAATTGGAGCGCCAGAGCGTACGCCAAGAGTCCGTGGGCAGGGGCGTAGTCAGCGACGATCGACACCGCACGGCGGGCCTCGGTCACGACGGCTGGAAGCGTTGCAAGGGTAAGATTGTACCAGAGGGCGAGCGCCCGTTGCAGGGCCTCATAGGCGGTTATATCGCTCGGTTTTCTAAGTGCGCGAGCCATCTCTATTTCATGCACTTGTACGCCGAGGCGCGCGGCAACCTCCTTGACGAGGTCCTCTTGTAGGCCGGCGAGTTCAGAATCCGGGCGTTCGACATGGCCGGCCCACAAAATGGCGCCTGTCTCAGCCTCGATGAGCTGCACTGCGACCCGCAACATGTGATCAATCCGGCGCACGTTGCCTTCGAGCACGTAACGCGCGCCGAGTTCACGCCCTAAGACACGCAGATCCGGCGTTTTCCCGGCCCAGGCGCGCGTCGTGCTGGAAGCCAGTACGCGCACAAAAGAACACAGGGAAATCGCGGAGGCGATGTCTTCGACCATGCCGTAGGTCAAAGCCTCCATCTCAGGGAGGCCCGCGCGATTGGTGAACGGCATAATCGCCAACGATGGTCGTTCGCCAAATTCGCTTTGTGCTTGGCTCGTGAGCCGATAGCCCACCTTGGTCACGGTTTCGATTTCGAACGCCCCGCCCGCTGGGCCGCCGCCGAGTTTGCGCAATTGAGAAATGACGCGGTGGATGGCGTCTTCGCTGACGGCGCGCCCCTCCCAACAACTGTCGATCAGTTCATCGCGGCTCACTGTTTCACCGCTCGCGCGTGCGAGCGCCACCAGTACTTGCATCACTCTCGGCTCAATCGTCTCGCGTGCGTGCGGCCCGACCATTACGCGTGAGCTGGGTCGAATCTCAACTTGGCCAAGCTGGAAGGCCGGTTCCTCGGCGAGGACGATGCGGCGACGGGCGGAGCTTGAAGTCGTCATCCTAGTTTCTTTGAACGCCTTGGATCCAAATCATCAGCGCTTGATCGGCTTCTGATCAGGCTCAGGTCCTGCCGCACAGAAATGCTGCGAGCGAGACTACGACTCGCGCGGTTCGCGCCTGATTTATGCAAGTGAGGGCTCGGCATGATCAAGCATATCTTCATGGCGGTAGGGTTGATTTGTGCAAGCGCGCCGTCAACCGCGGCGGCGAGAGATCTGCAGCAGGCGGTCGTCTCGCATCGAAACTTCGATTTGAATGAAGAGGCCGACGCGCGCCGGCTCTTGATCGAAATCGAGCGCACCGCCGACACTTTGTGTGGCCGCCCCTCCGACATCGTCCATCCGGTGCAATTGCGGTGGATTGATACCTGCAAAGCGGAGGCGGTGAGCGACGCCGTCCAACGGCTCAACGCGCCTTTGGTCTCAGCCGCGCATCAGGCTGACCTTGCGAGGTCCGACAGGTCGCGCGACTAGCGCCGGTTGATGCGTCGCGAATGCGTAAGTGGCCGTCGCACGCGTGTGCGTCGGTGAAAGCGAAGCTCCCAGAGGGATACGTTTTTGCGCGGTGCTTGATTTTGTTGGGTGAAGTGGCCGGTTTGTGGGGGATAGGGCTGGTGGTCCGCTATTGGCCCAAAGACGGCATTCATGTTTGCGCGCCGGATCAGCGCATTATCCGCAAGTGTACGCTGGCGATGGCGTGAGGCGCGAAATTGCGGTGTCGTTCAGAACGCGAAGGCGTCCTTCGGAATGTCCCGCGCCTTTTCGCACGCGGCCCTAAAGTCGTAAGGGACCTCGTTCACGCAGTCGGGCCATTTCTGCGTCGCGAGCCAGAACTCCACGAGGCCGAGGCGTGCGCAGAGACGCACGAAGCGCGGATCGTTCCGGATTTCCGGCATCCCCTTCCAAAACAGCATGCCGGTTCGGTAGGCGTCGGGGCCGATCATGTCGTCAGCAACGGAGCGCGGTCCAAGGCGGGCGCTTTCGACGACGCGATAGACGTCGTCCGCCAAGCCCAAATGAGCCGCATACACGAGCCGCGCGACGTCCACCGAGCCAGCCGTTGCGACATGCGCTTCAAGCGCGTCACGCAACGCGCCAATGTTCTCCGCCGTCGGATCGCGCTTGGCGCGGACGAACATCAGACCATCCTCAAACTCGTGCGCCGGCTGGTTCGCCACTGTTGCGAGCAGTCTATCCACCGCCGGCCAATCGTTCAGAAGAGCGAAGGCGCGGAGCAGTGTCGCGACCGGAAACCGCATGCCCGGTGCGCGCGCCATGACGTCTTGGAGAAGTGGGATCGCCTCGGCCACTTGTCCGATGGCCATGCGGGCAAGCGCCGTCATCATCATGAACATCGGGTTCAGCGGATCTGACGCGTATATCTCCTCCGTGATCTCGGCGCATTCGCGGGCGCGACCGATGGTGCGCGCGTGCCAGCCAACATAAGCGTGCCCTTCGCCGCGACCAGGCGCCCGGCGAATGCGCTGCATCGCGGCGTCCGACGCAATGAAACTGCCATACGGCGGCAAGATGAAATACTGAGCGGTCAGCGCATCGACATTTTCATGGTCGAGCGCCAAGGCCCGCTCCGCTTCGCGTGTCACCAGGGCGGCGGACGCGGCGCGTTCGGCGAACGGCTGATACAAGCGCGCCCAGGTGCGGACGTACGCCAGCCTCCCCCAAGCCTCCGCGAAGTTGGGCGCAAGCTGAACCGCGGCCTCCAAGAGACGACTTGATGCTGGCGCGCAGATAAAGATCATAGGCCACCGGATCGATAGCCTTGGTCGAGAAGCTGGTGAACGTTTGTTGCAAGGCGCCAGCAATGGCTTCGGAAATCTCGTCCTGCACAGCGAACGTATCGTCGAGGCTGCGGTCGTAGCGCTCGGACCACAGCGTGGTGTGCGAGGCTGTTTCGACGAGATGCGCCGCGATGCGCACGCGCGCGCCCGCTCGGCGCACCGAGCCGTCGAGCAAGTGGCTGCATTTCAGCATGCGCGCCGCCTCGCTCTTTTTTTCGCCGCGAAACTGAAAACTTGAGGTGCGCCTAATGACCTTCAGCTTCGCGCCGCGCGACAGACGCTGAATGATCTCCTCGCTGACGCCATCGGAGAAGAATTGCATCTCTGGATCCATCGACAAATTGTCGAACGGCAGCACAGTGAGGATGGGGTCGGCATCCTTTGACGCCGGCGCCGTGGTCGCCAATGTGGCGACGGTCAGCGCAAACGCCTCGATCGTCTCGGCCATCTTGTCGAGCTTGAGCATGCCACGCGATTGCAGGCGATCGGCGATCGGGCCGCGGATCGTTTGCCGAACAGCGGCTGAGACCAGAGCTGAGCCTGGCGACGATTGCGCCATGAGGCGCGCCGCGACATTGACGCCGTGGCCTAAGAGATCGCCATTTGGTTGCACCACAACGTCGCCCAGGTGAACACCGACGCGCACTTTCGGTTCGCACGTTGCGGCGAGTTCGAACGCGGCTTCGATAGCGGCAAGACTCGAACCAAAGTCCAACATGAAGCCGTCACCGGCTGTGCTGAATACGCGCCCGCCGTGGCGGGCGGCTACGTCTTCGATTACCTTGCTCAGCGCCGCTACTTCGGCGGTTGTTTTTGCTTCGTCGGCTTCGGTGCGCGCGGAATAGCCCGCGACGTCCAGCGCGACAATAGTGGCAAGTTTGCGGGCGTGGACGTCGTCGGTCACGAGAACTTTCGGTTGGGTCGTGCGGCTTGGCAATCATGGTAAGCCGGGCCGCAGGTTAATTCCAGCCGAGCGTAACAAGCGCTTAAGGGAAACCCACCGTCCTCATTCACCAAGGCCCGTTTGCGGCCAAAAACATACTTCGTTTCTGCGTGAAACGGGCGGCAGTTTGGTCGGCTTTCCGCGCTTGCCTGCGCGCTTCGTGCGGTGCGACATCCCACGTTGCGCGGGCGTATTTACGCCTCCAGCGCCAGCAGTGCGAAGGTGGCGAGCCAGTGTTCGCCCATGTAGTCGCCGGCGACGTGGGGGAGGCTGGTGGCGATGTGCAGGTCAGCTGCGTTGCGGGCGACTTGTGCGGTGCGGGGATTGTCGAGCGCGGTAGCGATGCTGCGCCAGCACCAGGCGCGGGAGAAGTTTAGGCCGTCGAGGTGCGCGATCTTGCCGTCGGTGCGGTCGCTGACACGGGCCGGTGAGAAGAGAGATGCGGGTTCGCTGCTCTGCACGTTGGGCAAAAAGTCATTGAACCACGTGCGGAACGCGGCTGGCGCCAGGAAGCGGCGCATGCATTCGGCTTCCATCAAAGTTGGTGAGAGGAAATCGTCTTGGCTCGGTTCCCAAGCTTGCGCGGTGCGATCGCCAGCGTACCAGGCGAAGGCTTTGTCGCGCATGAGGGCGAAGAGATCGGGATCGTTTGGTTCGGCGTAATCGGCGGCGAGGCGGAGTGCGAAGGCAGTTGAAGAATGGACGCCGGTGCGGATCGGATAATCGCCGAGGGGCAGGAAATCCTTGAAGCGCTGAGCGAAGGCTTCCGCGAGCGGCAGTAGCGTGTGCGCCGCTGCCTTGCCTGCGCCGTCTGTGTGCTGATCAAGCTCTGCCTGCAGCGCCAGCAGCCAACCCCACCCATACCAGCGCTCGAACGCGCGTGACGCCGGGCGCGCGAGATAGGCGCATTCGGCGGCGACGTTGGCTGGGGTGATGCGCTCGTTGAAGAGCGCCGTGATGTCGCTGGCGTGCGTGAAGTCTGGATAGCGGCGCAGCAAGCGGGCGAGCAGCCAATAGCCGTGCACGCATGAGTGCCAGTCATAGCTGCCGAAGAAGATCGGATGCGCGGCGCGCGGACCGATGACGTCGGCGGCGCTGGCCATGACGTGATCCATCTTGTGCGGAAACTCGCGCCCGACATGCGCGAGCGCGAGGGCGGTGAATTTCTCTGCGATCTCGCGGGTGAGTGTGGTCATGGGAAAGCCAGGAAGCGCATGAGGACGATGTTGGCGAGGAGCAGCGGAAGCGCGGTTGGGATTTGTGCGCGGATGACGCCGTTGAGTGCGGCGTTGCGGTCGGGCAGTTCGAGCAGGTTCGCGGGCACGACGTTGAAGTTGGCGGCCATCGGCGTCATCAGCGTGCCGCAGAAGCCGGCGAGCATGCCGATGGCGCAGACGCGCGCCGGATCGCCGCCGAGTTCGTTGATCACGAAGGGCAGGCCGATCGCGGCGGTCATCACCGGGAAGGCGGCGAAGGCGTTGCCCATCAGAATCGTGAACAGCGCCATGCCGATACAATAAGCGGCCACGGCGACGGTGCGTGTATCGAGCGGGATGTATTGCGAGAAAAGCGCGCCGACCTGATCGCCAACGCCGGCGGCGAGGAAGACGGCGCCGAGCGCCGCCAGCATTTGCGGCAGGATCGCCGCCCAGCCGACCGAATCCATCAGCCGTCGCCCTTCTTGCAGCGGCGCGAGCAGCGGCGGCTTCAGCCACACCATCAGCACCGTGATGGCGATCAACACGCCGAGTACGAGTGAGACCAAAGTTTTGTGCTGATCCTGAATGATCAGCCCGCCCCATTCAGTGTGCTGCACGATCAGCGTGCCGGCGAGCGCGACGGCGGGGATGATGAGCGCGGGGAGGAAGAGGGCGTTGCCGCGTTTTTCAGCGCTGGCGCGTCGTTCTTCTTGTGTGGTGGTGGGCGGTTTGCCTTGGCCGAGGCCGAACACGGCGACGACGACGAGGCCGAGCGCGAGCAGGCCGTTGCCGAGATCACCGAGCGCGTGGCCCGCCCAGAAGCTGAGCGCGAGCAGCGCGTAGAATGCGGCGTTGCGCAGGCGGCGCGCGTTGGCGCGATCGAGGATCGAGAGCAGCGCCAGCGCGGCGAAGAAGAAGCCGCCCACGATGTAAGCGTGTTGCAGCGTGATCACTGCGCGCTCTCCGTCTTGGCGGAGAGGCGGGCTTTTAGATGCCGATCAAGCAGCCAGAGGCGGAGGCTGTGGATCAGGAGAGCTGCGATCGCCGTCGGGATGGCCCAGATTGAGAGTTCGAGCGGTTCGACGAAGATGCCTTCGGCTTCGAGGAAGCCTTTGATCAGCAGGATCGAGGCGATGGCGATGAAAATGTCTTCGCCGAAGAAGAGCCCGATATTGTCGGCGGCGGCTGAGTGCGAGCGGATGAGGTAGCGTTCGCGATCGGGTAGCGCGCCGTATTTGGCTTCCGCCGCGCCTTCCGCCATCGGCGCCACTAACGGCCGCACCATTTGCGCGTGGCCGCCGAGCGAGGTGAGGCCGAGCGCCGACGTGCCTTGGCGGATGACCAAATACACCCAGAGCAGGCGCCCCACGGTTGCGGCTTTCACTTGCGCGATGGTGATGCGGGCGCGTTCTTGCAGGCCGGCGCGTTCGAGCAAGCCGATGGCGGCGAGCAGGATCCAGGTGAGGCTGATGTAGCGTGCGTCGTTGAAGGCTTTGCCGAAGGCGGCGAGCGTGTCGCGGCCGGCGACGTAGTAAGCGGTGAGATCAGCTTCGGGTGTCCATGCTGCTGCGAGGCCTGTGGTGAGCGCAGCCCCCATCACCACGAGCAACGGGTTGGCGCGGACAATGAAGCCGAACACGACGACGGCTATGCCGAGTAGTACGAGCACGTTTGATCCCCCGCTAAACTCTACTTTGGTACGCCAAACCCGCCGCCGCCGGGTGTTTCGATGACGAAGACGTCGCCAGCTGCGACTTCGGCTTTGCCGGTGGCGCCGAGTTTGGTGACGCTGCCATCGGTGCGTTCGATCCGGTTTGCGCCAGACTTGCCGTCGCCGCCACCAGCGAGGCCGAACGGCGCGGTGCTGCGGCGGTTGGCGAGCATCGCGGCTGTCATTGGCGCGCGGAAGCGGATGCGGCGGATGGCGCCGTCGCCGCCGTGATGCGCGCCTTCGCCGCCGGAGCCGCGGCGCACGCCGAAGCGTTCGACCAGAACAGGAAAGCGCGTTTCCAGAACTTCGGGATCGGTGAGACGCGAATTGGTCATGTGCGTTTGGACGACGCTTGCGCCGTCGAAGCCCGGCCCGGCGCCAGAGCCGCCGCAGATGGTTTCGTAATATTGGCGTTGCTCATCGCCGAAGGTGAAATTGTTCATCGTGCCTTGGCTGGCCGCGAGTGCGCCCAGCGCGCCGTAGAGTGCGTCGACCACGACTTGGCTGGTTTCGACATTGCCGGCGACGACAGCCGCGCCGCGTTTCGGATTAAGCAGCGAGCCTTCTGGCACGACGATCTCGATTGGCTTCAAGCAGCCTTCGTTGAGCGGGATGTTATCGTCCACCAAAGTGCGGAAGACGTAGAGCGTGGCGGCGCGGGTGATCGCGAGCGGCGCGTTGAAATTGTTGGGCTGCTGCTCGCTTGTGCCGGTGAAGTCGATGCGGACGGTGCTGGCGGCGTGGTCCGGCGTGATGGCGACTTTGACGGTCGCGCCATTGTCCATGGTGACAGCGAAGGCGCCAGGCTTCAGCGTATCGATGACCCGCTTGATCTGTTCTTCGGCGTTTTCCTGCACGTGGCGCATGTAAGCGGCGACACCTTCACGGCCGTAATGCGCTACGAGGCGCTTCAGTTCATCAACGCCGCGCACGCACGAGGCGATCTGAGCTTTGAGGTCGGCAATGTTGCGGTTGATGTCGCGCGCTGGATGCGGGCCGCTGGCGAACAACGCGCGCGTTTCTGCTTCCAGCAACGCGCCGTCGCGCACGAGCAGGAAGTTCTCGATCAACACGCCTTCGTCTTCGATATGTTTGGAATCTGGCGGCATCGAACCGGGGGTGATGCCGCCAATGTCGGCGTGGTGGCCGCGGGCGGCGGTGAAGAAGGCGGGCGCAGTTTCACCGTCGAGGATGACGGGGGCGATGAGTGTGATGTCGGGCAGGTGTGTGCCGCCAGCGTGGGGGGCGTTGAGCATGTAGATGTCGCCGGCGCGCATCGTGGCGCCCCGTTGGCGGATGATCTCGCGCACGCTGTCGCTCATCGAGCCGAGGTGCACCGGAATATGCGGTGCGTTGGCGACGAGACCGCCGGTTTCATCGAAGACGGCGCAGGAGAAATCGAGCCGTTCTTTGATGTTGACGGAGGAGGCCGTGGTTTGGAGCGCAAGTCCCATCTCTTCGGCGACGCCCATGAAGCGATTGTTGAACACTTCGAGCAGAATCGGGTCGGCGCGCGTGCCGATGGCGCTGCGTTCGATGTGTGTGGCGCGGGTGAGGATGATGTCGCCGTGCTCGCTAATCCGAGCGCGCCAGCCCGGCACGACGTAGGTGGTTGCGCCTTGTTCGAGGATGAGGGCGGGGCCGTCGATGGTGAAACCTGGCTCTAGCGCTGTACGCTCAAAGACCGGCGCCGATTGCTTCACACCGTTCGCGTGAAGGGCGGCGATGCTGCGCGGCTCCGCACGCGTTCCAGCGATCTGTTTGGTAGTCAGCGTCGGTTGGCTAGTTTCGGTTCGCCCGACAATCTCCGCTGAGAGCGAAGCAATGATGATCTCGCGTGCCGGATCGATGAAGCCGAAGCGCTTCTTGTGCTCCGCCTCGAACGCTTCGGTCAGGCTTCGTCCGTTGCTCCACGATACGAGCAGGATCGGAATGGCTGAATCCGCACCCTCGTACTTCAAGTGAGCCGACACATGGATCGCAGCATCGACATGCTTTGACGTGTCGAGCGCGGCTTCCGCGCGTGCGCGAACAGATTGGATGTTCGCATCGATGCCAGCGGCTTCTTTGAGCTTTATCTCAACCGTCTCTTCCACTACCGCGCGCTCATCCGCGAGGCCCATGCCCCAGGCGCTGAGCACGCCGGCCAGCGGGTGGAGCAGGATTGTCACAACGCCAACGGCGTCGGCCACTGCACACGCGTGCTGGCCGCCGGCGCCGCCGAAGGCGACGAGCGCGTATTCGGCGGGGTTGTAGCCGCGCTGGATCGAGATTTTCTTGATCGCCTCGGCCATGTTTTCGTTGGCGATGCGGAGGAAGCCTTCGGCGGCCTCCTCGTGTGAAATTGGCCGTCCGAACTCGCGGCTGATTTCAGCGCACATTGCGTCGAACATTGTTTCGACGACGTGCAAATCGAGTGGTTGATCGCCGTTGGGGCCGAAGATGGCGGGAAAAAATTCCGGCCTGACGCGGCCGAGCAGCACGTTGCAATCGGTGATCGTGAGTGGGCCGCCGCGGCCATAGCATGCAGGCCCAGGGTAAGCGCCCGCGCTGTTTGGCCCGACCCGTAGCTTGGTGGTGTCAAAATAGCAGATCGAGCCGCCTCCGGCCGCCACGGTGTGAACCTGGAGCATCGGTGCGGAGAGGCGCACGCCCGCGACCATGGTTTCATTGGTGCGTTCGAAGGCGCCGGCGAAGTGCGAAACGTCCGTTGAGGTGCCGCCCATGTCGAAGCCGAGCGCGTGATCGAAGCCGGCGCGTTGTGCGGCGGCGGCCATGCCGACCACGCCGCCGGCTGGGCCGGAGAGGACGGCATCGCGGCCGCGGAAGGCGTTCGCCTGGGCGAGGCCGCCGTTCGATTGCATGAACAATAATCTTGGACCGCCGGCGTCCTCGCCGGCGACGTTGGCCGACCTTGCGGCGCTGTCGCCAGCTGAAACACCGTTCGCCGGCGGGGACGCCGGCGGTCCAAGGAAACCACCAGCAAACTTCTCCACGTATTCACGCAACACCGGCGACAAGTACGCGTCCGCCACCGTCGTATCCGCGCGCGGGATAAACTTGATCAGGCCGCTGATCTCGTGGCTGACGCTGATTTGGGTGAAGCCGATCTCGCGGGCGATGGCGGCGAGGCGGCGTTCGTGCGCGGGATAGGCCCAGCCGTGCAGGCAGGCGATGGCGGCGGCGCGGAAGCCTTCGTTATACGCATGTTGCAGTGCGGTGCGGGCTTGTGGCTCGTCGAGCGGTGTCAGCACCTCGCCTTCAGCCGTCACGCGCTCGCGCACTTCGACTATGCGGCGGTGCAACAAATCGGGCTTGACGATGTGGCGTGCGAAGATCTGCGGCCGCGCCTGCACGCCTATCTCGAGCGCATCGCCGAAGCCTTCAGTTACGACCAGCACCACATCGGCGCCTTTGCGCTCTAGCAGGGCGTTGGTGGCGACGGTCGTGCCGAGTTTTACTTCGGTAATATCGGCGAAGCTGTCGCCATTCTCTTTGAGAATGAGTCGCATCGCCTCAAGTGCGGCGTCCTCATAGCGGCCGGGATTGACCGAAAGCAGCTTCTTGACCACTTCGCGACCGTCCGGCGCGCGGGCGACGACGTCGGTAAAGGTGCCGCCGCGGTCGATCCAGAAGTGCCAGCCGTGTTTCATGCGGGCGGACCATCGCCAGTGAATGACTGGCGATCAAGCGCTTAGCGATTGCCGGGCCGCTCCGGTGCGGAGTAGTTTGCGGCCAATCACGGAGCGCCCGCTTGAAGCCCACCGACATCACTAACCCTGACTATTTCCACAAGGTCGTGGACTGCCAATGGGCGTGCCCTGCGCATACGCCAGTGCCGGAATACATCCGGCTGATCGCGGCGCAGCGTTATGCTGACGCGTACATGATCAATTGGAAGTCGAACGTGTTTCCCGGCGTGCTCGGGCGCACGTGCGATCGGCCGTGTGAGCCGGCGTGCCGGCGTGGGCGCGTCGAGGATGCGGACGGCAAGCCGGAGCCGGTGGCGATCTGCCGGCTGAAGCGGGTCGCCGCCGACAATAAAGGCGAGATCGAACATATGCTGCCGCCGAAGGCAGCGACGAAGAATGGCAAGCGCGTAGCGTGCATTGGCGCGGGGCCGGCGTCGCTGACGGTGGCGCGTGATCTTTTGCCGCTTGGCTACGAAGTTCACATCTTCGACGCCGACGCGAAAGGCGGCGGCATGATCCGTACGCAGATCCCGCGCTTCCGCCTGCCGGAAAGCGTGATCGATGAAGAGGTGAATTATATTCTGCGCTACGAGCCGGTGACGCACTTCGGCACGCGGGTGAATTCACTGAAGGAGTTTCTGGCGCAGGGCTGGGACGCGGTTTTCGTTGGCACTGGCGCTCCGCGCGGGCGTGATCTCGATTTGCCGGGACAGAAGGAAGCCGGCGCTAACGTCCATATCGGCATCGATTGGCTGTCGAGCGTTTCGTTCGAACACGTCGATACGATCGGCAAGCGCGTTATCGTTCTAGGCGGTGGAAATACTGCGATGGACTGCTGCCGTACCTCGCGTCGCTTGGGCGGTGAGGACGTGAAAGTCATCGTGCGATCGGGCTTCGATGAGATGAAGGCCTCGCCGTGGGAAAAAGAGGACGCCCAGCACGAAGGCATTCCGATCATCAACTTCCTCAATCCGCGTGAGTTCACGCACGAGAATGGCAAGCTCACCGGCGTCTGGTTCACCAAGATGCATTGGGTGGAGAAGGACGGGAGCAAGAAGCTTGAGCCGTCGGGCGAGCCTGATGTGCACTATGAGTGCGACGATGTGCTGATGGCAGTCGGCCAGGAGAATTCTTTCCCGTGGATCGAACGTGATCTCGGGATGGAGTTCGACAAGTGGGGGATGCCCGTTGTCGATCAGGTGACGTTCCAATCTTCACTGCCGAATGTGTTCTTTGGCGGCGACGCCGCGTTTGGGCCGAAGAACATCATCTGGGCGGTGGCGCACGGCCACGATGCGGCGGTGTCGATCGATCTGTTTTGCAATGGCAAGGATGTGCGCGATCGCTTGCCGCCCGGCACGTCGATGATTTCGACCAAAATGGGCATCCACGAATGGGCGTACGACAACGATGTGTCGCTCGACCTTCGCTACAAGGTGCCGATGGTCGAGCCGGAAGTGGCGCTGCGCAATGTGAAGGTTGAAGTCGAGAAGGGCTTCGATCCGCTGCTCGGGTACAAGGAAGCGCAACGCTGCCTGAACTGCGATATTCAGACGGTATTCGCCGCGCCGCTCTGCATCGAATGCGACGCCTGCGTCGACATTTGCCCGATGGATTGCATTACGTTCACGGATAATGGCGAAGAAACCGAACTGCGTGAGCGTCTCACCGCGCCGGCGGCCAATCTCACCCAGGACCTTTACATTGCCGATGGCCTGAAAACCGGGCGCATCATGGCAAAAGACGAAGATGTCTGCCTGCATTGCGGGCTTTGCGCGGAACGTTGCCCAACCGGTGCGTGGGACATGCAGCACTTTTATCTGGACGTCACGCAGGCCGGATGCGCGCCGAAATCGCCGAAAACACAAAAGCGCGAACCTGCCCTGGCTAAGTAGGGAACGATTTACCGCCCCACGCGTCTGTCTGTGAGGTGCGATGGCGTAATGGCCGTCGTGGCATTTGTGTGTGGGCGTGCTTAGGCGCGCGTTTGCGACCGCCAGAACAGGCGGCCGCCAAAAAGACGGCGTAACGACCTTTAGGCAGGCCTTCGGCGCCGCTCATCATCGTACGTTTGAGCAACCTTAAGGGGAATCCCCATGAAATTCGGTCTCACCAGCGCGCTCGCGCTTTCTCTCGCTTTCGCTTCGGTATCGGCTCCGGCCGCTTTCGCGCAGGAACCGGCGCAGCAATTCCGCTCCGTCGAAGCGCAAACTTTCTCCACCGACGAATTGCAGCGCTACGGCCTCTCGGCCCAAGACGCTGATCAAGTCGCCGCGTATCAAGCCGCCGGTTACACCGTGCAAACGATCACGCCGGAAGAAGCTGCGCAAATGAACGCCGGCCAGTTCAGCAACAGCCAGTGGCTGATTATCGGCCTAGTCGTGCTGATCGTGGTGGTTGCCGCCACCTAATGCTGAAGCGACGGATCTTCGTCGCTCCGCTGTTGTTGGGGCTTGCGGCTTGCGCGACGGCGCCGGTGTCGGACATCGGCACCTTCGCGCAGCGCAGCTCCAACAATAGTTTCGAGCTTATCGGCAGGTCCGTTGATCCGCCGGACACGCTGGTATTGCCGGTTACGCATGATCGGCAGACCGATCCCTCTGCGTGCGGCGCGCATGTGCTCGCCAGCGTTGTGAATTACTGGCGCGGCGATGGCACAGTCACTGGCGATGCGATCTTCGCGGCGCACACGCCTGCTGCGCGCGATGGCTACAACATCAATGAGATGATGACGCTGGCGCGCCAATATGGCCTCACGGCCAGCGGCGTTCGCTTGAGCCAAGACGATATCATCCGCGAATTGGAAGCAGGGCGTCCGGTCGTTGTCCCGGTACGGGTGCCTTCGGTCTTCGTGCAGACGTGGTCGTTGCCGGGCGCAAACGTGCCGGTGCTGGGCGTGCCGTCCAACATTATCACCTCGCGGGTGGCCGACGTCTCGCAATGGACCAACACCGCGATGGTCAATCACTACATCCTGATCGTCGGCTACGAGGACGATACGTTCGTGGCTGTGGAGCCGGTCCTGGGTTATCGGACCATCAGTTTCGAGCGATTGGCCCGCTACAGGCGGGCATTCAGCAACGCCGCCATCGTCTTTAGCGGCTCAGCCCCGCCGGCGGCCGGGCGCGGCGCTGCGGCCTCCGCTGGATAGCGGCGTTTCCTGATCCGGCCCCTTCATTTGGCTGCCGTGACCCGCTATTGAGGGACGGTCACACGCGGTGGGCTGGCTGCCGCGCGCCTGACCTCTAGCGAGGCGCCCTCCTTGTCGAAGCCGATCGCCGCGACGAACGATTTCGTCGTCAAATTCGCCAACGTGAATGGTTCGGGTTCGGCCAGCGCCAACGGATTATTCGCCAAAGTGCTGCTGCGCATGGGGATCCCCGTGGGCGCGCGCAACATCTTCCCGTCGAACATCCAAGGTCTGCCGACTTGGTACGAAATTCGGGTCTCCGAAGCGGGCTGGCTTGGCCGGCGCGGCGGTGTCGATCTCATGGTGGCGATGAATCCGCAGACGTGGGACGGCGACGTGAAGGAGATCATGCCGGGCGGCTATCTGATCTACGATTCGTCCAAGCCGCTGCCCGCTTCGAAGTTTCGCGACGACATCACCATTATAGGCGCGCCGCTGACGGAGCTGATCGCGTCCGAGTTCATCAACCCGCGCGAACGGCAGCTGTTCAAGAACATTTGCTATGTCGGCGTGCTGGCGCAATTGCTCGGCTTCGAGACGGAGGTGGTGAAGCAGCTGCTGACCGAGGAGTTCAAAGGCAAGGACAAGCTGATCCAGCCGAACTTCAAGGCGTTCGAACTTGGCCGCGCGTATGCCGAACAGCATCTCGCGCCGATTGGCCTCAGAGTGAAGCGCACGGACAAAGTAGGCGACCGCATCTTTGTTGAGGGCAACGAGGCCGCTGCGCTCGGCGCCGTCTATGGCGGCGCGACGTTCTGCGCCTGGTATCCGATCACGCCTTCAACCTCGTTGGCCGAGGGCTTCCAGAAATATTGCACGAAGCTCCGCACCGAGGCTGACGGCACGAACAAGTTCGCCATCGTGCAGGCGGAAGACGAAATTGCGTCGATCGGTATGGTTATGGGCGCCGGCTGGGCGGGTTCACGCGCGTTCACCTGCACATCTGGGCCGGGCATTTCGCTGATGAACGAATTTGTCGGCTTCTCCTATTACGCTGAAATTCCTGCTGTGATCTTCGATGTGCAGCGCGGCGGGCCGTCGACCGGAATGCCGACGCGGACGCAGCAATCTGACTTGCTGCTCGCGGCTTACGCCAGCCACGGCGATACCAAGCATCCGATGCTGTTTCCCGGGAACCCGACCGAAGCGTTCGAGTTCGGCGCGCTTGCATTCGATCTCGCGGATTTCTTCCAGACCACGATCTTCGTCATGCTCGAGCTCGATATCGGCATGCAGGAATGGCTGACCGAGCCGTTCAAATGGGACCCGACGCGCAAGCTCAATCGCGGCAAGGTGTTGAACTACGAACACCTGGAGCAGGGCGTCGCCTTCGGGCGCTACCGCGATGTTGATGGCGACGCGGTGCCGTATCGGACGTATCCCGGCACGCACCCGACCAAGGGCAGCTATTTCACCCGCGGCTCAAGTCACGACAAGGATGCGCGCTATACGGAGCGCGGCGTCGACTACGTAGAGGGCATGGAGCGGCTGCTGCGCAAATGGGAGACGATGAAGTCTCACGTGCCGGCGCCGATCGTGAAAAAAGCGCCGAAACGCACGCCGGACGGCGTCATCTATATGGGCTCCACTGATCCTGCGATGGAGGAGGCGCTTGCGGCACTCCAAGGCCAGGGCATCCATCTCAATGCGATGCGTGTGCGTGGCTTTCCGTTCAGCGATGATGTGTTCGAGTTTATACGCGACCATGAGCAAGTGTTCGTGGTCGAGCAGAATCGCGATGCGCAGCTGAAATCGCTGCTGGTCAATGAAGGCGGCGTGCATCCGGCGCGGCTCGTTTCCGTGCTGCACTATGACGGCACGCCGATCACGGCGCGGTTCATCATCAAAGACATCACCGAAAAGCTGCAGGCCGGGCAGGCCACGCTGCGGGAGAATGCAGAATGACCTACATCGCCAAGCCATCGCTGCATCACCCCTCGCTTGAAAAGAACGCGCTCGGCTTCACCCGGCGCGACTATGAAGGACGCATCTCGACATTGTGCGCAGGCTGCGGCCACGATTCGATCAGCGCTTCGATTATCCAAGCGTGCTTCGAGATTGATCTCGCGCCGCATCGGCTGGCGAAATTCTCGGGCATCGGCTGCTCATCCAAGACGCCGGACTATTTCGTCAGCCCCGCGCACGGCTTTAACGCAGTGCACGGTCGCATGCCGTCGGTGCTGACCGGCGCTAACATTGCGGCGCGCGATCTGATTTATCTTGGCGTCTCCGGCGATGGCGACACAGCTTCGATTGGCCTCGGCCAATTTGCGCATGCAGTGCGGCGCGGTGTGAACATGACCTACATCGTCGAGAATAACGGCGTGTATGGGCTCACAAAGGGCCAGTTCTCAGCCACTTCCGATCGTGGCTCGAAGGCCAAGAAGGGCGCGGAGAACAAGGACAATCCGATCGACCTCGTGATGCTCGCGCTGCAGCTGGGCGCGACGTATGTGGGGCGCTCGTTCTCGGGTGACAAAACTCAGCTGGTGCCCCTGATCAAAGGTGCGCTCTCGCACAAGGGCACGGCGATCCTCGATGTGCTGAGCCCCTGCGTGGCGTTCAACAACCATGTCGGCTCGACTAAGAGTTTCGACTATGTGCGCGAACACAATGATGCGGTGAACCGGCTGGACGTGATCAGCCCGCGCGCGCCGATCCGCGCGGAGTACGCGCCGGGTGAGCTGAAGGAAGTCACGCAGCACGACGGCTCAATTTTGCGCCTGCGCAAGATCGCCGATGATTACGATTCAACCGATCGCAACGCGGCGCTCGCTTATCTCGCGCGTAAGGCGGCGGATGGTGAGATCGTGACGGGGTTGCTCTTCGTCGATCCGAATGCGCACGATCTGCACGACGGCATGAACACCGTGTCCGTGCCGCTGAACAAGCTGACGGACGCGGATTTGATTCCAAGCGCGGCTGATTTGGATAAGATCAACGATAGTTTGCGCTAGCCTTTTCGGACCACGCTCCCGTAGGTTTAGCTGAACCGCTCGATCGCGAACGACGCGAGGTCAATCGCCGGCGCTTGGTCCGTCGCCAGCGCTAGAACCAACTCCGCCGTGATCGGCGCCATCGTCAGCCCGAGATGCGCGTGGCCGAAGGCGTAGAGCACTTTCGGCGCGCGCTCTAAGCGGCCAATCGCGGGCACATAGTCCGGCAGCGTTGGCCGCGAGCCGACCCAGCGATCGGGTTCGGGGGAGAAGCGCACGCCGAGATCGGCGATGCGTCGCTGTAGCAACGCCCATTTGCGCGCATCGCCCGGCGCGTCGGGGGAGCCGAACTCCAAGAAGCTGGTAGCGCGTAGGCCGCTGGTGAAACGGGTGAAGACGACGAAGTTTTCTTCGAACACGGTCGTCGGCAGATCGAAGGGCCAATCGGTGTCGGCGCTTTGCAGGTGATAGCCGCGCTCGCCAATGACGCGCGCGTTGACGCTGAGTTGCTGCATCAGTCGTCCCGACCATGCGCCGGCTGCGATCAGCACTTCATCCGCTTCACGCGTTACGCCGCTTTGCAGCTTCACACGCGCGTTCGCTTCAACGCGCGCCACGCTGTCAGCCACGATCTCGCCGCCCGCGCTCACAAACGCCGCCAGCATCGCATCACGCGCCGCTTGCGGTTCGCTGACCTGACCTGTGCCTTCGAACAAGACACCTGCGACGGGCGGCGCGCCCAGCACAGTGGAATAGCGTTCAAGCTCCGCCGCGCTCATCTCGCGCGTCTTTGCCGGGCCGGCGGGCGCTTCGCCGAAAGCGCCGCGGCCGCGCTCGGCGGCTTCCGGGTTCATCCATACGGTCGCGTGCCCGTGCGGGATCACCAAGTGAGGTGCGCCGGACAATTCCGCGACCCGATGCCAGGCGCCGAGCGCGTCGCCGAGGATCGCCGCGAGCGCCGCTTGCCCGCGTGCGAAATGCGCGGGGCTGCACGAAGCGAGAAAGCGCTGCACCCACGGCGCCAGTAGCGCTGCGTCGCGCCAGCGGAAATCGAGCGGGCCGCCAACCAAAAAGCTTGAGCGCGGCGAGCGGCGCACGTTCTCCCAACTCGACCACGGGCTGACTTGCTCCGTGCCGATGTGTCCCGCATTCCCGAACGAGGCGCCGCGGCGTTTGTCGCCGGGATCGATCAAAGTGGTCTGGATGCCTGCGGTCTGCAGCTGCAGCGCCGAGGCCGCGCCGACAAGCCCGCCGCCGATCACCAGAATGGATTTCATGACGGCGATGGATCGTATAGGTTCGGCTCATTGGCAAGCGAGGTTTCGATGCGCGTAGACTGGGCCGGTGTTTTTCCCGCGGCGACGACGCAGTTCGCGCCGGATCTGTCCGTCGACATCGCCGAAACGCAACGCGTGCAGGATGCATTGGTGCGCGACGGCGTGCATGGCCTCATCGTCATGGGTACGGTGGGGGAAAACAATTCGCTTCTGCCCGAGGAAAAGCGTGACGTGTTGCGCGCGGCGGTGGAGGCCGTCGGTAAGCGCGCCCCGGTGATCGCGGGGGTTTCAGAGCTGGACACGAACCGCGCAATCGCGTTCGCGGGTGATGCCGAGAAGCTTGGCGCCGATGGGCTGATGCTGTTGCCGGCGATGGTGTATGTGCCGGCGGAAGAGGAGTTGGTCGCGCACTTCCGCGCCGTGGCGCAGGCGACGGCGCTGCCGATCATGCTCTACAACAATCCGCCAGCGTATCGGGTGAGCGTCAGCGTCGAGGCGATGAAGCGGCTTTCCGATCAGTCTAACATTGTGTGTCTGAAGGAAAGCGCGCCGGATACGCGCCGCTTCACCGATCTCTATAACGCGCTCGGCGATCGTTACGTGCTGTTTGCGGGTCTCGACGATGTTGCGCTCGAAGGCTTGTTGCTCGGCGCGCGGGGCTGGGTCTCAGGGCTCACCAATGCCTTCCCGAAAGAATCGATCGCGCTCTATGAGGCGGCGATCGCGGGCGATCTGAAAGCGGCCCTGGCGATCTATCGCTGGTTCATGCCGCTGCTGCATTTGGATGCTGACCATGATCTGGTGCAGTCGATTAAGCTGGCGGAGCAGGTGATGGGGCGCGGCAGCGATCGCGTGCGTCCGCCTCGCTATCCGCTCACCGGCGCGCGCCGGGCGCAGGTGATCGAAATGGTCGAGAAAGCGGCAGCGACGCGGCCTAAGCTGAAAGGTGTGGCGTGACGCGGCACACCTTTCACTGCATCGACGGCCACACGGCGGGCAATCCGGTACGGCTCGTTATCCAAGGTGCGCCCGAACTGCGCGGCGAGACGATGAGCGAGCGTCGGCAGGACTTTCTTGCGCGCTACGATTGGATTCGCACCGGCCTCTGCTTTGAGCCGCGCGGGCACGACATGATGAGTGGTGGCTTTCTTTATCCGCCGTGCAGCCCGGAGGCGGATGTCGGCATCCTCTTTATCGAAACCAGCGGCTGCCTGCCGATGTGCGGGCATGGCACGATCGGCATCGTGACGTTCGGTTTGGAGCAAGGGCTGATTAAGCCGCGTACGCCGGGGCATTTCGTGGCCGACGTGCCGGCTGGCGCGATTGCGCTCGAATACACGCAAGACGGCGACCGCGTACGTAGCGTGCGCATCACCAATGTGCCGAGCTATCTGGCGGCGAGCGACGTGCGCATCGATGTGCCCGGCTTTGGCGCGGTTAGCGTCGATATCGCGTATGGCGGAAACTTTTACGCCATCATCGAACCGCAAGGCACTTACCTCGGGCTTGATGATCTAGGCGCTGCGCGCATTCTCTCGTTGTCGCCGATCATCCGCCGGTTGGTGCGCGAGCAGATTGAACCTGTGCATCCGCTCGATCCCACCATTCGCGGCGTCAGCCACGTGCTGTGGGCCGATGTGCCGAAAGGCGAAGGTGCGCATGGGCGCAACGCCGTGTTCTATGGCGATAAGGCTATCGACCGCAGCCCGTGCGGCACCGGCACGTCGGCGCGACTCGCGCATCTGCATGCCAAAGGCCGTCTCGGTGTTGGCGAAGCCTTTGTGCATGAAAGTTATATCGGCAGTCGCTTCATCGGCCGCATCGAAGCGGAGACGGAGATCGCAGGGCAGCGTGCGATTATTCCGTCCATCGAAGGCTCGGCCTATGCGACCGGGCGCAATGAAATCTGGATCGACGACGACGAGCCATTCCCGCACGGCTTTCAGGTGGTCTGATTACTTCGTGCCGTAGATGCGGTCGCCGGCGTCGCCGAGGCCAGGCACGATGTAGCTGTGATCGTTGAGGCGCTCATCGATGGATGCGGTCCATATCGCGACGTCGGGATGATAGCCGCGGAGCAGATCGAGGCCTTCGGGCGCTGCGAGCACGCAAGCAAAGCGGATGTCCTTGACGCCGACTTCCTTCAACCGATCGATGGCGGCGATGGCGGTGTGGCCCGTAGCCAACATTGGGTCGATGACGATGACGAGCCGTTCAGAAATATCGCTCGGCGCTTTGAAATAATATTCGACGGCCTTCAGCGTCTTCGGATCGCGATAGAGCCCGATATGCGCGACGCGCGCGGAGGGGACGAGCTCAAGCATGCCGTCCAGCATGCCCATGCCCGCGCGTAGGATTGGCGCGAACACAAGCTTCTTTCCGGCGAGCGTTCGGCCCTGCGTAGGGCCGATCGGTGTTTCGACTTCAACGCTTTGGAGGGGCAAATCGCGCGTGACTTCGTAGCATAGCAGCGCCGAAATCTCCTGCAGCAGCGCGCGGAACGTGCGCGTGGACGTTTCCTTGTCGCGCAGGATGGTGAGCTTGTGCTGCACCAAGGGGTGATCGACGATCGTGACGTCTTGCATCAGAACACCGTGCCGTCGCTGTGAATGAGAAGGGGCGGGCCGCCGTCGGGGCGCTTTTCGCGCGCGATGGCGCGGCCGGCAGCCCAGGTGCCGCCTTCGAGCACGCGCGCGAGAGGAAACTGCTCCGCGGTGACGCCGAGGCGTTCGCGCACCAACGGCGCGATGCGATCAAGTAGTGCTACCGTTAGTGAGCGCCAGGTGACGACAATCGGATCGGAAACGTCATGCACGCGCGCGAGTGCTTCAGGATCGCGGGGCGCGAGTACGCCCATATCCACGAAGAGGCCGCCATTGCGATATTCGGCGAGGCCCGTGAGGCCGTCGATGTCAGTGACTTCGATGCCTGCGTCTTGCAGAGGTTCGATCAGCGAGTAGGCCAGCCATTGCGAGAGTTTGTGCAGCGGCACGTAGCCATAGTTCGGCGTTGGCCAGCAATCGCCAAGCGGCACGCCGAACACGCGCGGGCGACTGTCCCAAATGTCGCCTAAGCCGTCGAGCAGTGCGTCGAGAATGGCGGCGGCGGGAAGCTTTCCGTTCTGCGCGCGCGCCCGCAACGTATCGTACAAGCCGCCAGGGCGCGGCGTGTCCTCACGCGCGAACACATCGGGTCGCGCATCAACGACTTGGCCGAGGCGATTGAGCAGACGTGCTCGGCCGTCGAGGCCTTGCAGCGGATTGCGTGGATCAACCTGGAACGCGTCGCCAAGTGAGGCCGCATCGAGTCGTGCTAGCGCTTCGGCGTCGGCGCGCAGCGGATCGGCGGGATCGGCGGAGAAGCCGCCCCATTCGAATAAGCGCAGACTTGCAAGCGCCAACCCCTCCGATCGTGCGGCGACGATGTCTGTGTTTGGATCACGGAAGCGCCACGCTGGGCCGGCCCCGGCGTCGAGGAGTACTGATGTAATTGCGAGATCAAAGGCGGCGCGGGCGCGTGCGTGTGGGTCGCGCCAATGCGCACCGTTTGCCGTCTCGCGCCAGAGATCGCGTCCGGCGAAGACGAAATGGCGCCAGCGGGCGTGGAAGGGCACGTCGAGCGTCGGGTAACGTTGGCGCACGATTGCGCCGACATAATCCGCGCAAGCTGGCAGCGCGTCCAAGTGCAGCGTCCACTCCGACAGCCCATCACGCTCGGCCAAGGCGATGAGTTCATTCGCTTTCGCGCGCACGGCGGCGGCGCTGAGCAGCGCGCGCGCTTCGGCGGCGTTAGAAATCTTTGAGGTCACGGCCAATTACGCGGGTCAAATCTTCTGCCGTGGACTCCGGCGTGAAATAGCCGGCGGCTTTCTTTGCTTCGAGTTCAACGCTCGCATCCGGCGGCACAAGCTCCGGCGGGATCGGCACGCGTTCGCCGATGCTGATGCCTGAGCCGGTGATCGCGTCGTGCTTCATGTTCGACATCGAGACGAAACGATCGATGTGCTTGACGCCCAGCCAGTGCAGGATGTCTGGCATCAATTGCTGGAAGCGCGCGTCTTGTACGCCAGCGACGCACTCGGTGCGTTCGAAATAGGTGGCGGCTTGGTCGCCGCCGGGTTGGCGCTTGCGCGCGTTGTAAACGAGGAATTTCGTCACCTCGCCGAGTGCGCGGCCTTCTTTGCGATTGTAGACGATGAGCCCTGCGCCGCCCGTTTGCGCTTCCAGGATGCATTCTTCGATGCCGTGCGTGAGGTATGGGCGGCAGGTGCAGATGTCGGAGCCGAACACGTCGGAGCCGTTGCATTCATCGTGTACGCGGCAGGTGAGGCGGCGTGCGGGGTCTGCGATCGCGGCGGGATCGCCGAACATGTAAAGCGTGATGCCGCCGATTGGCGGCAGGAAGACGCTGAGATCGGGGCGCGTCACCAGTTCGGGGTACATGCCGCCGGTCTGTTCGAACAACGTGTGGCGCAGCTTTTCTTCGCTGACGCCGAAGCGTTCGGCGATGCCGGGTAGATGCCACACCGGATCGATTGCGGCTTTGGTGACGGCGACGTCGCCGCTCTCGTGTACGACAGTGCCGTCAACTTTGAGCCGGCCTTTAGCAATCGCTTCGCGGACTTCCGGCAGCGACAAGCGCGCCTTGGTGACGGCGATAGTCGGGCGAATATCTACGCCGCTTTCGATCTCGGCTTTGAAATCTTCGGCGACGCGGTGTCCCCACGGATCGAGCGCGACGATCTTGTGCGCATCTCGCCATTGCTCGAACGGGCCGAAGTTGAATGTCGGCGCTGTGTCGGTGAGATCGGGGCGTTGGTTTGGATTGAGCGCGCCGGCTGAGACGGCGAGCGCGCGATAGACTGAATATGCGCCGCCGTACGCGCCGATGGCGTTGCGGTCTGCAGTTGCTGCGCCGATCACCGGGCCGCGTTCTTGCGCTGTTGCTGCGCCCCATTGAATCGGGAAGCGCAACGGCGCGCCAGCCCCTGGGTGGGACGTGATGCGGATATGGCCAATGCGGTTTTCGGACATGAGCGTACTAACGAAGCATGAACGCGCTTCAATCCGGTTAATTTGTGGCTCAGTTGTGGGCGTTATGCCTTCAGAAGCGCCAACATGGCTTGCGCGGCGGCGGGATTTCGCTCTTTCGCGCCACTGATGAAATAGAGGAACACGTCGCCGCTTTTTTCCCAATCGCGCGCGGTTTTGGCCCATTTCTTGAGCGCGGCTTTTGGGTAGCCGGTCGGTTCATCGGCTTGCGTCAGTTCGAGACGCGCGTAGGCGAAATCGGCCGTCGGTTCGACGATCAGCGGGTGCTTTTCTGATTCCACCGTCACCACGGCGATGTTTCGCTTCTTCGCAATTGCCATGAACTCATCGCAGGCAAAACTCTCATGGCGCACTTCGATAGCGTGGCGCAGTTTCAGCTTGCCGAGTTTCGCCGGCAGCATGTCGAAGTAGGCGTTCATTTCGGCGGCTTCGAACTTCTTATAGGGCGCCATCTGCCAGAAGATCGGCCCGAGCTTTGAGCCCAGTTCGCCGACGCCGCTATTGAAGAACCATTCGATCGATTGCGCCGCTTCGCGGAGATCTTTGCGCTGCACGGCCGCGCGCGGCGCTTTGACGGAGAACATGAAATCGTCCGGCGTGGCCGCCGCCCATTTCTTGAATGAGGTGGCGCTCTGCGTGCGGTAGAAGGTGGCGTTGATCTCGATGGCGGTCACGTGCTTGGCCGCATATTCGAGCTGCTTTGCGGCCGGCAGATCGGACGGATAGAACGTCTCCTCCCACGGCTCGTAGCTCCAACCGCCAATGCCAACCCGGATCATGTGCGCTCTCCTGGCGCGAACATCGGCCAAGGCGCGCGCGTGCGCAAGCGCGCGCTCTTGCAGCAGCGGCGGCGCTGGCCTACGCCCCGATCATGATCTCGGACCAGCTCCGTCGCTTTCGCGAAAGCGCCCTTGCGCGGCAAGTGTGGCGCTTTGCGCTCGCCGGCGTAGCGGCCACAGCTGTGCACTTTGCCGTGCTGATCGCGCTGGTGGAGTGGGGCGGCCTCGGGCCGGTATTGGCATCGACTATCGCGTACTGTTTTGGCGTGGTGGTCAGCTTCAGCCTGAACCGACGCTTCACTTTTGAGAAGCGCGGAGCGCTCGGCGCGACGTTCGCGAAGTATGCGGCGCTCTATGCGGTCGGCATTTTTCTGAATGGCGCGATCATGGCGGCGCTGATTGCGTGGGGATTGTGGTACATCCTGGCGCAGATCATTGCAGTGGCGCTGATCTTGTCGTGGAATTTTCTGGGCGCGCGCTACATCGTGTTTCGCTAGAGCAGCACCGCCGCCGCGAAGGCAATCGCCATTGCGACAAACGCACCCCAAGAGACAGGATCGCGCAGCGCGAACAGCAGCGGATCGTCATGCATCTCGCGCCGCTCGACCTTGAGCCAAACATGCGCGAACCAGAGCAGCACAATCGCTGGCAGCGCCCACAGGAAATGCGGTGAGTCATATCGCGCGGCGTTTGTTGCGTCTTGCAGGTAAAGCGCCAGAACCAGCGCAGAAATGACGCCAACGCCTGCGCCGAAACGTTTCAGCACCGGCCCGTCACCTGCGCGATAGCCGCGGCCGACGAGGTTGGCTTGCAGCGCGTCCACTTCGGCGGCGCGTTTGACCATAGCAAGGCTAAGGAAGAAGAAGCCGCTGAAGGCGATGAGCCAATCGCTGGCGATATAGCCCGTCGCTTCGCCGCCGACAACGACGCGCAGGCCGTAGAGCGCCGCGAGGATGAACACGTCTAGGATCACAATACGCTTCAATACAAACGTGTAGAGCGTCGCCGCGATGAGATAAGCGACAATCCACGCGCCGGCGCCGCTGAGCGCCCCGAGTGCGAGTCCGCCGGTGAGAAGCAGCGCCGCAAGCGCCAGACCAGCGATGGGCGAAGCGGCGCCGCTTGCGAACGGGCGCGTGCGTTTGCGCGGGTGGCGGCGATCTGACTCGATGTCGGCTGCGTCGTTCACGAGATAGACGCTGGACGCGATCAAGCTGAGCGCAGCGAAGGCGAACCAAGCATTGCGCACAGCTCCGGCGTCGAACCAGCCTTGGCCGACGAGCATGGGAATGAGTACGAGCAGGTTTTTCGCCCAATGCCGCGGGCGGATGGCAGTTAGCAGCGCGCGAAGGGGATTATGTTCGCGCGGAAAATCGCGCTCTATCTCGAAGCGCGCAGCTGCGTTGCGGGCGAAGCCTGGAGCGCAGTTGCAGGTGACCGCGCCGCGCGCCCGCGACCACACCTTGAGATCAGCGTGCTCATTGCCGGCGTAAACGAAGCCGCCAGGATAGGCCGCGGCCAATGCTTCGCCTTTTTTGCGTGACTTCAAGTTTGTGCGCCCGTCTGACGCAAACACGCGGTCGAACACGCCGACATGATCAGCCACTCGCTGCGCCGCGCGTTGATCGGAGGCGGTGGCGAGTACGATCTCGCGTCCGGCAGCGTGCTCTTCGCGTAGCCATTCGATTAAGCGTTGGTCGTACGGCAGCGCGGCAACATTCGGCGGAAACTCAATTGCGAGCGTTGCTTTCGCGTGCGCCCGCCCGCGCAGCAGCCAGAGCAGTAGCAGCGGCAGCTTCCAGGGCTTTGCGAATACGAGGCGCAGCATCGCCTCGCCGAACAGATCGCCCCTTATCAACGTGCCGTCGAGATCGACCGCCAGGGGCGGCTTTGGAGATGGCATCAAGCGCCGGTAAATTTCGGCGGGCGCTTTTCTGTAAACGCATCGACCGCTTCCTTGTGGTCGGCGGTTTCGTGCGCAAGCGCCTGGAAGGCGGCGGAGAGTTCGAGCACGTCGGAGAGGCGGCCATGTTGCGCTTCACGCAAGAGGCGCTTGGCGAGCCGTACAGTGCGCGGGGGATTGACGGCGATGCGTTCGGCCAACTTGCGCGCTTCGTCCATCAGCTGATCATCCGGCACGACGCGGCTGACGAGGCCAACGCGCGCGGCTTCATCAGCGTCGATCGTGTCGCCGGTGAGGACCAGCTCAGCGGCTCGCGATGCGCCGATCGCGTTGGTTAAGATCCATGCGCCGCCGTCTCCCGGAATGATGCCGACTTTGACGAAGCTCGACGCCATCTTTGCGGACGCGCCGGCCAGTCGGATGTCGCAAAGCACGCCGATGTCGAGGCCAAGGCCAATGGCGTGACCGTTAATCGCGGCGATAGTGGCGACTTCGATGTCGGCGAGCGCTTTGATGATCGAGTGCACGCCGCGACGATAGTTTGCGCGGGTGCCGTCCGGCGTGGCGCGCGGGCCGATGCCGGTGCGCTCGCGGATCGCTTTCAGATCGCCGCCGGCGCAGAAGGATTTGCCGGCGCCGGTGAGGATGACGGCGTTGATGTCGGCATCGTCATTGGCTTGCCAGAGCGCGCCGGCGAGATCATCGCAATCTTGCTGCGTGGCGATGGCGTTGCGGCTCTCTGGCCGGTTCAACGTCACGATGGCGACGCGGCCGGCTTTTTCGAAGGTGGCGAAAGTGGTCATGCGGGTTCTCGTTGGTGAAATTATTGCGCGGTCGCCGCAGCGGTGCCTTGCTGGTAGCCGATGAGTTCTTCGGACTGCAGCAATGTGCCGTTCTGGAAAGCGTCGAGCGTGCCGGTGCCGTCGCGGTTCAACGTGATCACATAACGGAAACCTTGGGTTTCGAATGTGTAGGTCAGCGCTTGCGGTGTTTGTGACTCGGCGCCGTCGCGTACTTCGACGGAGAAGTTTGTGGTGCGGCCATTGTCGCTGACATCGATGCGACGCGCGCCGGCTGCGTCGGCGAAATTGTAGGAATTGTAGATGAGATCGCCGCTTGCATCTTCGGAGACGACGAAGCTGCGACGCCCGGTGAAGCCGGTTACGCGCGTACGCGGCATCCAGCGGCATTCGATGTCGCGATTGTCGAGACGCACGGAGGTGAACGGCAACGTATAAGCCGAGCCAGGCGTCGCGAGCATGTCGGGATTGATTTGGCGGATCGCGCCGTCGGAGCCTTCGTCGCGGATCAACTCGGTCATGACGCTGCCAGCGGCGCCTTCTTCTTCGCCGACGAAATAGCCTATGCGTTGGACGATCGCGCCGTTGGGCTTGTCGTACTCGGCCGTGCGCACGTCAGCGCCGGTGCGCTCGAAGACGATGATGGCCGGCTGGTTGATCGAGTCGCAAATGAACCAGGGCGGCGGCACGCGAACCACGACCGTTTCCTCCGCCGGCGCTTCCGGCGCTTGCTCTTGCTGACCGCACGCGGCGAGGGTGAGTGCAAAGGCGATAGCAATCCGGCGCATAATGGGTCTCCCTTTGGGCCTCCGTAGCATGGCGGCGGCGGTGATCAAACGCCTAGTCGAGGCCAAGTTTGGCGCGCGCGGCTTTGGTAAGCGAGACGCTGGTTTTGGCGTAATCCGCCCAAGGATCGGGTGCAGCGAGACGCGCCGGCATGTCGCGCAACTTGAAGGCCGAGGCTGAGGGGATGGTTTTGAGTTCGCTCCAGCTCACCGGAACCGCGATCGGCGCCGTTCCGCGTGCGCGGGGCGAATAGGGCGCGATCGCTGTCGCTCCGCGGCCGTTGCGCAGATAGTCGACGAAGATGCGCCCGACACGCTTGGCCTTCGACATGTTGGCGACGAAGCGCTTTGGGTCGAGCCGCTCCACTTGTTCGGCCAGCGCCATGGCGAACCCTTTCACATCCTCCCATTCGTGGCGGCGCTTGAGATTGAGGACGATGTGGACGCCCTTGCCGCCGGTGATCATCGCGAAGGAGGGCAGGTCGGCGGAGTCGAGCAGGGCTTTGATGTCGAACGCGGCGCGTTTGACGATCTGAAAGCCTAGCCCCTCATCGGGATCGAGATCGAAGACGAGACGATCGGGGTGTTCGAGATCGTCGTTACGCGATCCCCAGAGGTGGAATTCCAGCGCACTGATTTGCGCGCAGGAAACGAGGGCCTGTGCGTTTGGAATTGTGAGGTAGTGTTCCTCATCGCCGTCGCTCTCGGCGATCGGGATGGTCTTGATATCCTCGGACATGCCTTTCATGGCGTGCTTTTGGAAGAAGGTTTGTTTGCCGACGCCGTCTGGCGCGCGCACGAGGCTGACTGGGCGGCCGTAAAGATGCGGCGCCATGCGCTCGGCGGCGAGATCGAGGTAAGCGGCGAGCTCTGCCTTGGTGACGCCCGCGTCGGGGAAGAGCACCTTGTTTGGGTGCGTGAGCCGGACGCGCGTTTTCATGGCCGGAGACGCAGTCTCCGCGACAACGTCCTTCGCGCTTTTGTCGCCGCGTAGACCCAGAAATACGCCGTGGCGGACGGCGCCGTCCGACGTGAGCTCCGCAAACTTTACCTGCGCGACGACGTTCGGCTCCACCCACTTGGCGCCGCGCGCGGCTTCCTTCGGCACTGTCAGCGCTGGTTTGGTGCGGGCGAGTTTTGCAAGCTTGGCTGAAATGTCGGCGAGAGATTTGTCGTTGAACCCCGTGCCGACATTGCCGCGATAAACCAACTTCTCTTCTTCATAATCGGCCAGCATGAGCGAGGCGAAAGCGCGCCCCTTGGCGGAGGGCTGATAGCCGATGATGACGAACTCCTGTTCGTTCACGGCTTTGGTTTTCAGCCAGGATTTTGAGCGGCCGCTCGCGTATGCGCTGCCGGTTTTTTTGGAGATCACGCCTTCGAAACCGCGTTCGGTGAATGCCGCTAACACTTCAGGGCCGTTCCCGTGCAGCACCGGGCTTAAGCGCACTGGCGCCTTGGCATTCGCGAGCGCTTTCTCCAGTCGTGCGCGCCGCTCGCTCAGCGGCAGTTTGCGGATGTCCTTTGTGCCATCCGCCAGCATGTCGAACACGAAATAGGTGACGCCCTTAGCGACGCCGTTTTCCAATGAGCGCTGCAACGCGCCGAAATCGGTGCGACCATCGGCTTGCGCGACTGTTACTTCGCCGTCAATCAGCACATCTTTCAGTTTGAGCGCTGCGAGTGCGTCGGCGATGGATTGGAATTTGCCGGTCCAGTCGAGGCCGTTGCGTGTGTAGAGTTTGACGCTCTCGCCCGAGGCTGCGGCGAGCAAGCGATAGCCGTCGTATTTGATCTCGTGCTGCCACTCGTCGCCGTCTGGCGCTTCCTCGATGCGCGTGGCGAGCATCGGCTCAACGAAGTCCCATTTCGGCGGCTTCGAGGCGCGCGGCTTCTGCTCGCCCTTACGTGTCCACAAACGTGCGCCGCCGTCAGCGCGGACATCCTCGATCGTACGTCCAGAGACGATGCTGGTGAGCGCGCCCGCGATGGGATCGTCAGCGCCGGCATAGTCGTCATTCTTCGATTTGAACAACAACCACGGCTCGCCGCGTTCGCCTTCGCGCGGCTTGATCTTCACCAAGTGAAACTCGCCCTTCAGCCGCTCGCCATCGAGAATGAATTTGAGCTCCCCTTTCTTCATCGTCTCGTGCGGATCGGCGACCCAGCGTATTTTGCCGGTGTCCCAGATGATCACGGCCCCGGCGCCATACTCGCCCTTTGGGATCACACCCTCGAACGAGCCGTATTCGAGCGGATGATTCTCTGTCCGCATGGCGAGGCGCTTGACCTTCGGGTCGTAGCTCGGGCCTTGCGGCACCGCCCAGCTCAGCAGGACGCCGTCATGTTCGAGCCGGAAATCATAGTGCAACCGCGTCGCTGCGTGCTTTTGCACGACGAACATGTCGCCGGCGGTTTTAAGCGTTCCGCCGGCGGGTTCAACCGTTTTCTTGAAGTCGCGCTTCTTATTGTAGGCGTCGAGCGTTTCTTTCGCCGGCTTCGAAGTTGCGGCTTTGCGCGCCATGCGCGCGGCTTACTTCTTCGCGCGCTTGGCCGGCGCTTTGGCGGGGGCTTTGGCGCGTGCGGCGGGTTTGCGCTTTTCGGCGGCGGCGCGTTGGCGCTTCGGCGGCGCTTCGTCTTCGTCGTCCACAGCAGCTTTCGGCGATTTCTTAGCCAGCGACTTTTTCAGCGCATCGACGAGCGAGACGACGTTGTCGCCATAATCGCGCGCCGGTTCTTCCTGGTCGTCCAGCACAAGTTCGCCGTGGCGTTCGATCTTCTTTTTTACCAGCCGCTCGATGGCGATGGCGTATTCGTCCTCGAAGCGGGCCGGATCGAACTTCGCCTTCTTGCGCGTGATCAGCTCCTGCGCGAGATCGACTAGGTCAGCGTCGAGCTTGCCGCTCGGCAGATCATCGAAGAAAGCCTTCGCCGGCCGGATCTCTTCGGCGTAGTGCACGGTCTCAACGACGAGGCCATTCTCATACGGCTTTACCGCAGCGACGTAAGAGCGGCCGCGCATGGTGATTTGGCCGAGGCCGACAGTTTTCGTTTTTTTCAACGCCTCGACCACGACGCGGTACGGCTCGTCGGCCATCTTGCCATCGGGTAGGGCGTAATAGGGCTTGTCGAAATAGATCGGGTCGATCGTGTCGGCCGGGGCGAACTGGATCATGTCCAGCGTCTTCTTTGAATCGACCTTCAGCGCCTCGAACTCTTCGTCCGAGAACAGGACGTAGCGGCCCTTTTGGTACTCGTAGCCTTTGACGATCTCGTCCTTATCGACGGCGCCGATGCCTGGCGCGACCTTCTCGTAGCGAATCCGCTGCTTCGAGGGCTCGTGAATCTGGTTGAACGAGATCTTCTCCCGGGAATCGAGAGCGGAATAGAGCTTCACCGGCAGCGCAACGAGCGCGAGCCGGATTTGCCCAGTCCATACGGGACGAGCTGGAGGTGCCATGGAAGTTCAAACGCCCTAGAGTGACCCGACGTTCCGGCACCGTAACGGGAGGTTCCGTTACCCACAAGACGCGTGGTTAACGCGGCGCTTTCGCCGACCGCCCGGTTTGCGATAAGCCTGAGCGCAAAGGCGCCCTAGACGCCTGAAGGGAGCCCATGCCGTCCGATTCCTACCAGCTCGATTTCCAGCTCGGCGAATCCGCCGACGCCATCCGCGAGACCACCAGCCGCTACGCCGCGGACCGGATCGCGCCGATGGCGGCCGAGATCGACGCGAGCAACAAGTTTCCGCGCGAGCTTTGGCCGGAGATGGGCGCGCTTGGCCTGCACGGCATCACCGTCAGTGAAGAAGATGGCGGCTTGGGGCTCGGTTATCTCGAGCACGTCGTCGCGATGGAAGAGGTGAGCCGCGCCAGCGCTTCGGTCGGCCTCAGCTACGGCGCACACTCGAACCTCTGCATCAATCAGCTGCGCCGCTGGGCGACCCCGGAGCAGAAGCAGAAATATTTGCCGAAGCTGATCAGCGGCGAACACATCGGCTCGCTCGCCATGAGCGAAACGGGCGCGGGCTCTGATGTCGTCTCCATGAAATTGCGCGCCGAGAAGAAGGGCGATCGCTACGTGCTGAATGGCACGAAGTTCTGGATCACCAACGCGCCCGAAGCCAACACGCTCGTCGTCTACGCCAAGACTGAACCCGGCGCAGGCTCCGGCGGCATCACTGCGTTCATCATTGAACGCGGCATGAAGGGCTTCAGCGTCAGTCAGAAGCTCGATAAAATGGGTATGCGCGGCTCGGACACCGGCGAACTTGTGTTTGAAGATTGCGAAGTGCCGGAAGAGAACGTCATGGGCGGCCTCAATCGCGGCGTCGCCGTGCTGATGAGCGGCTTGGATTATGAGCGCGCCGTGCTCGCCGCAGGCCCGCTCGGCATCATGCAAGCCTGCCTAGATGTCGTGCTGCCGTACGTGCGTGAGCGCAAACAATTCGGCAAGCCGATCGGCTCGTTCCAGCTCATCCAAGCCAAAGTCGCCGACATGATCGTCGCGCTCAACGCCTCGCGCGCCTACGTTTACGCTGTCGCCAAATCTTGCGACGCCGGCAAAACCACCCGCCACGACGCGGCCGGAGCGATCATGTTCGCGTCGGAAAACGCGGTGAAGGTCAGCCTCGAAGCCATCCAAGCCCTCGGCGGCGCGGGCTACACCAAGGACTTCCCAGTTGAGCGCTTCCTCCGCGACGCTAAGCTCTACGACATCGGCGCCGGCACAAATGAAGTGCGGCGGTTTCTCATTGGCCGCGAAATCATCGGTGGTGGTTAGTTCGCGACATCATCTGGCGGGGGAGTATGCTCGATAAATTGAAGCCTTTGCTCGTGATCATCTTGATCACTTGCGGCGTGCTGGGTTGGTCCTATTGGAACGAGGCTCCGTATCGAGCTTTCCGAGATCGCGTCATGGTAGATCAGGCGCAGGTTCCCTTCGCGCGAGTGGTTGGGACAGGGCAGAGCAGCGATCTAGGTTCACCCTGGTCCTTCATCGAGAGCCGCACGCACCAGATTGCGCTCGCTTCTCCCGATCCAATCAGCGCTGACCGTTTCCGAGTTGTGTCGTTCGTGTTTGGGCAGGAGGAGCCCGGAAACTACCTATTCGAAGTGGACTGTGATGGTGGCAGCGCCAGATGGTTTGGTGAGGGTGAAGCCGAAACGGCAAGCGAACTCGCCAGAAACTATCTCGGCGAACCGATCGTCGGTCCTGGAGGTTCGCCGCTGGTGCTCATCGACGCGGTCCCCGCGCCAGAACAATGGAAGTCGTCAATCTGCGAGCACAACTGGAATGTCGAGCGAGAAGCCTTGGCTCAGCGTTTGGGGAGGCAATCCGCTCCATGAAACTCAAATCCAACATCGATCCGAACTCCGAAGCCTTCGCCAAGAACGCCGCGCATCATCGCGGCTTGGCGCAACAGCTGCGTGAGCGTGCGGCGCAGATCGCGCTCGGTGGTTCCGAAGAATCCCGCGCGCGTCACACCAAGCGCAACAAGCTGCTCCCGCGCGAGCGGGTTGAGCGTTTGCTCGATCCTGGCGCGCCGTTTCTCGAAATCGGCGCGCTCGCGGCGTACGATCTCTACAACGGCGAAGCGCCCGCCGCCGGCGTGATCACCGGCATTGGCCGCGTGTCTGGCCGCGAAGTCATGATCGTCGCCAACGACGCCACGGTGAAGGGCGGCGCTTATTTTCCAATGACGGTGAAGAAGCACCTGCGCGCGCAAGAGATCGCGATGCAGAACAAGCTGCCGTGCATTTATCTCGTCGACAGCGGCGGCGCGAACCTGCCGCACCAAGCCGAAGTCTTCCCCGACCGCGACCACTTTGGCCGTATCTTCTACAACCAAGCGCGCATGAGCGCGGAGGGCATCGCGCAGATCGCCTGCGTTATGGGCTCATGCACTGCGGGCGGCGCCTATGTGCCGGCGATGAGCGATGAAACCGTGATCGTCCGCAACCAAGGCACCATCTTTCTCGGCGGGCCGCCTCTGGTGAAAGCCGCGACCGGCGAAGTGATCAGCGCCGAAGATCTCGGCGGCGGCGACATGCACGCGCGCAAAAGCGGCGTCGTCGATCACCTCGCGCAAGACGATGCGCACGCGCTGCACATTGTGCGCCGCATCGTCGCGAACCTCAACACGGTTAAACAAGTCGGCCTCGATCTGCGCGAACCAGTGCCGCCGGCGTACGATGCCGAGAGCATTTACGGCGTGATTCCCGACGACGTGCGCACGCCCTACGACGTCCGCGAAGTCATCGCCCGCATCGTTGACGGCAGCGAGCTGGACGAATTCCGTCCGTTCTACGGCCCGACGCTCGTCACCGGCTTCGCGCGCATCTGGGGCTTTCCCGTCGCGATCCTTGCCAACAACGGCATCCTCTTCAGCGAAAGCGCACAGAAGGGCGCGCATTTCATCGAGCTCGCGTGCAAGCGCGGCATTCCGCTGCTCTTCCTGCAAAACATTTCCGGCTTCATGGTCGGCGGCAAATACGAAGCCGGCGGCATCGCCAAGGATGGCGCGAAGATGGTGACAGCCGTCGCCTCCGCCGAAGTGCCGAAATTCACCGTGCTGATCGGCGGCTCGTTCGGCGCCGGCAATTACGGTATGTGCGGCCGCGCCTATTCCCCGCGCTTCCTCTTCACTTGGCCCAACTCCCGCATCTCCGTCATGGGGGGCGAACAAGCGGCCAGCGTGCTCGCGCAAGTGAAGCGCGACGGCATGGAAGCGAAAGGCGACAGCTGGGCGAAAGCGGACGAAGAAAAATTCAAAGACCCCATTCGCGCCCGCTACGAAGCCGAAGGCGACCCATACCACGCGACAGCGCGGCTGTGGGATGATGGCATCATCGATCCCGCGCAAACACGCGACGTGTTGGGGCTGGCGATCAGTGCGAGCTTGAACGCGCCGATCCCGGAGACGCGCTTTGGCGTGTTTAGGATGTAGCCATGGAAATTCTTCTTACCTTCTTTCTGTTCCTGACCCGGTTCGCTGCGGGATGGGGCGTGATCATGTTTTTGCTTTGGATCAGGCCGGAGTATCGTTTTCTGCTTTTCTATACCTTTGCGAACGTCCTCCTCGTCTTCCTGGTATTTGATCTGTGGCAGCTTACTTGGGCGGACGTGCCCGCGTACGCGGCGAATTTGACCCTCGCAATCGCCGTAACGTTGGTAGTGGGTGTTCCGCTGGTTGCGCTGTTCAAGTGGCTGAAAACGCGCAAACCGGGCGACAAGAAGTTAGACAAAGAAATGGAACGCATCCGCGCCGAGATTGCGGCGCGTGAAGACCAATGAATAACCGCACCCATGACCGTCATTCCGGACGCGACGAAGTCGCGATCCGGAACCCAGGGGCCACAAGCTCGTCCTTTGCCCCTGGTTTTCGGGTTCATCGCTGCGCGATGCCCCGGCATGACGAAAAGAGTTTTGCATGTTGAAGAGTGTTTTGATCGCCAACCGTGGCGAGATCGCGCGCCGCATCATCCGCACCGCCAAGCGTCTCGGCATCCGCACCGTCGCCGTCTATTCTGACGCTGACGCCCACGCGCTGCATGTGCGCGAGGCGGATGAAGCGGTGCATATCGGCGCGTCGCCGGCGAAGGAAAGCTATCTGCGCGGCGAGAAGATCATCGCCGCTGCGAAGCAAACCGGCGCCGAGGCGATCCATCCGGGTTACGGCTTTCTCTCCGAGAACGCGGACTTCGCGCAGGCCGTCATCGATGCGGGGCTGATCTGGATTGGACCGCGTCCAGATTCCATCCGCGCCATGGGCCTGAAGGACGCCGCCAAGAAACTCATGGCCGAAGCCGGCGTGCCGACGACGCCCGGCTATCTCGGCGAAGATCAAAGCGAAGAGCGCTTGCAGAAGGAGGCCGACGGAATCGGCTATCCGGTGCTGATCAAAGCCGTCGCCGGCGGCGGCGGCAAAGGCATGCGCAAGGTCGAGAAGAAGGGCGATTTCAAAGCCGCGCTGCAATCGGCAAAGCGCGAAGCTGCAGCGGCGTTCGGCGATGATCGCGTGCTGTTAGAGACGTACGTGCAGCGGCCGCGCCATATCGAGGTGCAGGTGTTCGGCGATACGCACGGCAATGTCGTTCATCTGTTCGAGCGCGATTGCTCGCTGCAGCGCCGCCACCAGAAGGTGATCGAAGAAGCGCCGGCGCCAGGCATGGACGAAGCCACGCGCAAGGCCGTCACCGATGCGGCGGTGCTCGCGGCGAAGGCCGTGAACTATGTCGGCGCCGGCACCATCGAATTCATCGCCGACGCCAGCGAAGGCCTGCGCGGCGACCGCATCTGGTTCATGGAAATGAACACGCGCCTGCAAGTCGAACACCCGGTGACGGAAGAGATCACCGGCCAAGACTTGGTCGAATGGCAACTCCGCGTCGCCAGTGGCGAGAAGTTGCCGCTGAAGCAGGAAGAGTTGAAGATCAACGGCTGGGCGATGGAAGCGCGGTTGTATGCGGAGAATCCCGACGCCGGGTTCCTGCCGTCAACGGGGACACTCGAGTGGATGTACTACCCCTGGCTTTACGACGACGAGCCGAAGGTGCGGACGGATTCGGCGGTAGAGGAGGGCGATGCGATCACGCCTTACTACGATCCAATGATCGCGAAGCTCATAGTGCACGCGAAGAGTCGAGCCGCCGCAGTCGAGCAACTACGTGATGCTTGCGCGGAAATGCAGATCGCGCCTGTGAAGACGAATGCGGGCTTTCTAGCGCGCTGCCTTTCCACAGCTGAGTTCATCGAGGGAGGGATTGATACCCAATTCCTCGCGAAGCATGGCGATTCCATTTCGCGACGCCCAGAGCCATCCGACAAGGAGAAGACAGCTGCGGCCGTGCACTTCATCTCCGTTTCGAAGAAGAGGCCAGGCGTCAAACGTGCGCGACCTAGCGCCGAGGAAGCGGCATCGCCGTGGGGTCGCTTGGAAGGTTTCCGACTGAACGCGTCGCCATCCAGCAGTGTGCGCCTGATCTTCGATGGAAAAGACTTCACCATTTCTCCCGGAGTGTCAGTCGATCGAAGGTCATCGCCGCTGGCGAGTGGAGCCGTAATCGTCTTCCATCGCGGCGAAGCGTACGAATTCACCCTCGACACCGGCGAACGCAGCGCGGACGAAGCGACCGCCGGCGATGGCGCGATCCTTTCGCCGATGCCGGGCAAGATCGTCTCCGTCGCCGCGAAAGCTGGCGCGAAGCTGAAGAAGGGCGACCCCATTCTCGTGCTCGAAGCCATGAAGATGGAGCACACGCTCACCGCGCCGTTCGACGGCAAGCTCACGGAGCTCAACGCGAAAGCTGGTGCGCAGGTGAGTGAGGGCGTGTTGTTGGCGAAGTTGGAGAAAGAGTAGCGCGGAGATTCCTTCTCCCGCATGGGCGGGAGAAGGTGGCCCGAAGGGCCGGACGAGGGTTGAGTTAACTCAGCGCGAAATCCGCTTCTTCTTTCACTGGGTGGCGCGCGGTTTCGCCGAAGGTTTCGTTCACGCCGACGACGGTGAGCGCCGGCACGTTGGCGTTGTTCGGCACATTCGCTCCCGGGCCGATGCGGACGCCGGCGCCTAAGAATGCGTGCGAGCCGATGCGTACCGTGCGCACCAGAACGCGCGAGCCGCCGCCGTCCATTTTCTGGCGCACGTGCGCTGCGAGTTCGACTTCGCGCGCGAAGACGACGCGGTTTCCGATGTCCATCAGATTTCGGTCGAGCACGTCGATGCGCACCGGCCATTCGACACCGTAGCCGACGCGCGAACCCCACATGCGCAGCCACATCGAATAGAAGCCGGGGATCACGCGCAGCAGCGCTTCAAGATAGGGCAACGCGTCGTAGAAGGCTTGAATATGATGGCTCGCCAGCCACGGGCAGAATTTGCGCCCGTCAATGCAACCGACGCCCTGTTGCAGCGGCGCCCAGCGCAACATGATGCGCAGCACGATCGGCGGCAGCACATACAGAATGAAGAGGAGCAGGATCGCGCTCCAACCCGAAGGCCATTGCGCGAATACGCCGAGCGCCGTGAGCGACGCCGCCGTCATCATCAGCGGGAAGTAGGAAAATACCCGATCCGCGCCGGTCATCATGCCGCGTCGCGCGCCGGGCCGGAGAAGAGCGCGTAAATTTCGTCTGCGCCGCGCGCCGCACGCAGCCGTTCGCGCATGTCGGCGCGGCGCATGAAGCGCGAGATGCGGGCGAAGGCTTTTAAGTGATCGCCGCCTTTGTCCGCAGGAGAGAGCAGCAGGAAGACCAGATCGGCGGCACGGCCATCTAGCGCTTCGAAGTCTTGCGCAGGTTCGAGCCGCGCGAATGCTCCGATCGGGCGAGTGATGCCGGGCAAGATGGCGTGCGGAACGGCGACGCCTTCGCCCATGCCGGTGCCGGAGAGGCGCTCACGAATCAGTACCGCGTCGAACGCCATGCGGGCCTCAATGCCAGCGGCGCGCGCCAAGGCATCGCATAGCGATTGGATCGCTTGACGGCGGGACGTCGCGAGCAGACGCGGCACAATGGCGTCGGCGGCGATCAGGTCACTCAAGTCGTTCATATTCACCCCGTGGGCCGCCGCATGCGAGAGCGGCGCCACCAGCGTGGTTACCGCTCGCCTAGCCGGCGCCGTTGGCCTTCTTCGCTTTGTTCGAATCCCGCTCCGGATCGATCCAACCGATGTTTCCGTCCGCGCGCCGGTACACAACGCTCAGACCGCCATGAGCGGCGTTTCTGAACATGAGTGCCGGATCTTTGGACAGATCGAGCTGCAGCACCGCCATCGAAACCGTCATCGTGCGCACGGCGACCGTGCTCTCAGCAATGACGAGCGGCGCCGCCTGGGCGTCGGCTTCGGCCGACTCATCCTCATCGGCCTCGTTTTCTTCGTTTAACGGGGCGAGGACATAGGCCGAAGCGTCTTCGGCGGGAAGGGGGGATTTGTTGTCTGCGTGATGGTTACGCAGGCGCCTTTTGTAGCGCCTGACCCGCTTTTCGAGCTTGGTCAGGGCGTCATCGAAGGCGCTGTGGGCGTCGCCGCCATGGCCCTCGGCCTGAAGGGAAATCCCCGAAGGGAGGTGGACCGTGCAATCGACCTCAATGCCCTGGCCGCCGCCATTCTTGGCCACTGTCACCACCGCATCGGTCGCACGATTGAAATATTTGCCCACACCGGCGGCGAGTTCGCCTTCGATACGGGTCCTGAGCGCTTCGCCGACATCCATCTGCCGTCCGGCGATTTGAATGCGCATCTAGTGACCTCCTTGGGATACCGTAGGGGAGGACTCCGGACCGGGTCCCGCCCCCAGAGGACGCCCCGTAGCCATCCCGATAAAGGTAGGCCTGGGGCAGGGGCCGGTCAACGCGCGGAGATCGTTAAGGGCGCCAATGAATCGCGTTCGCTGCGACCGCGAAAACCTCTAAGAGAGCGTCCGAGGGGGCCTTGTCCATGAGCGCCGATACGCGCGCCGCGCCGCGCGTCAGCAAAACCGCTTGGCTCGATTTTATCGCCATATCGTTTTGCACACTGGCTTGGGGAACGACCTGGTTCGCCATCACGCTGCAATTGGGTGTCGTCGATCCGGTCGTCTCGATCACGTATCGCTTCGCGCTGGCGGCGGCGCTGTTGTTTGCCTGGTGTGTGCTGCGCCGGCAGACATTGAAGCTCTCCCGCGCGCAGCATCTCGCCGCACTCGGCATCGGCATGTTCACGTTCGCGATCGACTACGCGTTTGTGTATTGGGCCGAGGAGCGGGTGACGTCGGCTGTCGTTGCGGTCGTGTTTGCGGCGATGGCGTTCATCAATCTCATCGTCTTTCGCATCGTGTTTAGGCAGAAGGCTGCGCCGCTCGCATGGTTCGCGGCCGGCCTCGGTGTTGTCGGCGTTGCGCTGCTGTCGTGGGAGGAGTTGGTCTCTTCCAACATGAGCCCGCGTGCGTGGACCGGCATTGGCTTGACGTGCGCTGGCGTGCTGGCGGCGTGCGTTGGCAATGTCTATGCGCGCCGCGCTGAACTTGCCGGCGCCGGCGTTGCGGCTTCCACCGGTTGGGCGATGGCGTATGGCGCCGGATTGCTTGCTCTATTTGCTCTGTTCACCGGGCGTGCATGGACGTTTGAGTTCACCTGGCCGTACGTGCTCTCGCTTCTGCACCTTTCGATCATCGGATCGGTGATCGCGTTTCTGCTCTATTACGGGCTGGCGCGGCGGCGCGGATATGCGCTGGCGTCTTATATTTCCGCGCTGACGCCGCCGGTGGCGATGACGGTGTCAGCGCTGTTTGAAGACAAAACGTGGGGGCTCTTGGCGCTCGGCGGCGTCGGGCTGGTGCTGCTTGGGCAGGTGCTGCTGATGCGCGCGCGGCGAAGTTAGGGCATCGCGCGGATGGCGGCTTCCGCGCCGGGCAACAGCACGTCATCGGCAGTGCTTTCGCTCAAGCGGGCGTTCAGCCAAATCGTTTGCAAGAACGCATTCACGTTGTGGCGGCGCGCCAAGCCCGCTTGCGATGCGAACATGTTTTCACCAGCCGTGGGGAATTGCGCGAACCAGTGCGTCCATTCTTCTTCGCTGATCAGCCCGCGCTGCGCCATGAAGATGATTGGGCGCGCCAAGCGCTCGCTCTCGCCGTAAATATAGAAATGCTGGTCCGGCGCGACTTGGCCGGCGATGGCGTCAAGAATGCGCTCAAGCTCAGGCTTGCCGAATGCCGGATTGAGCGAGAGCTGCAGCATGAGATCTGCGCCATGGGCGACGCCGTGGCGCCAGCCTTCACGCGCATCAAAGCCGCGATAGTCGCGTACGCTGGTGAAGTAGGCGAGCGATGCGTCGAGCAAGCGTGTGCGAGCTGATGCATCAAGGTAGGGTTCGACGCGATCGGCGCGCGCGACTTCTGAAAGCACAAGCGCCGCGAAGGGCTGGCGAAAACCCTGTGCGTCTGGCGCGCCGAGTTGGGTTTGGAGGTCCGCGGCCAACATACGCATGGTTTCAGGCGTGAGTTGGCGCGCGCGTAGCCAGTGTTGCAGGCCCTCGAACGCGATGCCGTCGCGGAGTGTGGGGTCGGGTGAGCCCAGGCACGAGGCCAGCGCCAACGCCAAGCGATTGCGTACGGTGTCATCGGGGAGCGCCCATTCCGCCGCCTTGAGCGCATCGAGTTGCGTCCGCGAATAGCCCGCGGGCTGACATGCGCTCTGCGCCTGCGCCGGCGCCGGCGCCGTTGCACAGGCGGCGAGGGCGAGGAGGGCGGCGGCGACGGCGAGGCGCTTCATGCGGTAAAGAGGCGCGCGCCCGCGCCGAACGGCAAAGCCGATGCGACGAACCGCCCAGAACGTGAGGTCAGCGGCGGCCGGCGGTGATGTAATCGATAATATGATCGGCGCGCTCGAAGATCTGATCCATCGTCTCGCCCGGCGCGCGCATCAGCACGGCTTGCTCAACCGCAAAGCGCCGCATGTCGATGAGCACTTCGTCCCATTCTTCTTCGATTTCTTCGACTTCGTCGATGTCCTGGCTCACGCGCGCCTCCGTTACGACTCACTTGCCTCACTGATAGCGCGAAACCGGGTTGGAGCCAGCGCGCGCGACGCTCGTTCCGGAGGCGCAAAGTGTGCGATGGGCCTCGGCGCCGTCGTGATTTCCTTGTAGCGAGGGTGCGGCGGCGGACATTGCTTCGGCCGCCCCAGAATGGGGGATCACCGTGCGCAAGCGTTTCGCAGCCATCGCTCTTGTCCTAATCGCAGCGTGCGCCTCGGCGCAGGCGCAGACCGAGCGGCGGACGCTGTCGGGCGAACTCACCGCCACCGCCCCTCGCGCAAGCTTTCCGATCCGGCTTGAGGCTGGGGAGGTCGTAACTCTCACCACGTCTTCCACTGGCAACGTCGATACTGTGCTGGCGCTTGTCGGCCCCGATGGCCGCACGCGCGCTGAGAATGACGATGTCGCCCAGGGCGTGCTGACGTCGCGCATCGTGCACGTTGCACAGCAGCGCGGCGCCTACACCGCGGTGGTCACCGGATATGGCGGCGCCACCGGCCGCTTTGAGCTTCACGTTACATCGGGCTTGGATGTCGGCCTCTCCGAGGCCGCGCGCTCGCTGCGTGAGCAATCGCTGACGTTCACCGCGCAAGCGCGTGAGCATCGCACAGCCGTCAACCTTCGCGCCGGCGATGTGTTCGTCGCTTCGACCTACGCACTGACTGAAGAACTCGATCCGACTTTGGCGCTGGTCGATTCCACGGGCGCCATTCTCGCGCAGAACGATGATCGCGGCGACGGCAGTCTGAACTCGCAGATCGTCTACGAAATTCTTCGCACGGGCCGTTACGAGGTTGTCGCGGGCACCTATGGCAGCACGGGCATCGGCACGATGCTGTTGTCGCTGGCGACCGACCCGGAAGCCGAACCGCCATTTAACTTTGCCGCCATCGCTGGCCGACCGATCGCGAACCACCAGGGCACGATCGATGACGCGCGCCCCTCGCACGAGTACCGCGTGCAATTGGCCGCCGGGCAAACGCTGCTGGCTGTGGCCGATGCGACGGGCGGCGATCTCGATCCCGTGCTGCGACTGCTTGATAGCGATGGCTACCCGGTGGCCTTGAACGATGATCGCGGCGATGGCTCGCTCAATTCCGCGCTGGCCTTCACGTCGCGCACCGCGGCGACCTACACATTGGTTCTTGAGCGCTATCGCCAATCGGGCACCAGCGGCGCGTTTACGCTCAACCTTTCATCGGTCGATGCTTCTGTGGTGACGACGCTGCAAGGGCTGATCGAGAACGCTGTCGAGCTCAGTGGTCCCGAATTGGTGATCGAAACGCGGGATTTCCGCGTGCTTTACACTCTCGAAGGTGAGGACGCTTCATCGCAAGAGTATGCACGCGCGGTCGCGGATCGCCTGCAGGAAATCTATGAGGCGCAGATCCGTCGCATCGGTTGGGCTGAACCAATCCGTGACGATGACGGCCGCTACCGCGCCTATGTTGCGCATGCCGACGGCTCGATGGGCTACACCAAGCCGGTGCAGATCGTGTTCGATAATCCGCGCACATCCAACGTTCGCGAGCGCACCGCTGCGCGCACCGTGTTCGTGATCGACAACGACTTTGCCGGTGTCGAAAAGGAAGCAACGCCCGCCAGCCTCGCGCGCGCCACCGCCACGCACGAGTTCAATCACGTCGTCCAATTCGGCTACGATTCCGAAGAGGGGCTGAATTGGCTCTACGAGGCGACAGCCTCGTGGACGGAAACCACCACGGTCGGCGTCGATCAGGACGCGACCGATTACACCGAGACCGACTTCGCCGCGCCGCAGCTGTGCTTCACAACCACGGCCGATGGGATGGACTACGCGCAATGGACGCTGCTGCAGTCGATGGCGGATAGCCACGGCGAACGCATCGTCGTGCGTATGTGGGAAAATGCGGTCACGTATGATGGCTTCGAGACGATGTCGCGCACGCTGTCAGAAGTGCGCACCAACATTCCAGATACGATCCAGCGCTGGCGCGCGCAAAACTTCGCCCGCGACTACGATCTCGCGCCGCGTTTCCCGCGCGCTGTGGCGCAGATTGACCGCATCACGCGTGAAGGCGCATGGCCGTCCAAGGGCGGCCGTCTCGAGCAACTCGGCGCCCATTATGTCGGGCTTGGCATTGAAGGCCGTTACGCCTTCACGCTTGGCGGCGATGAGAACATGGAGCTGGTCGCGCTTGGCCGCCGCTCCGGCGAGATCCACGTCATTCGCCTCGGTCGCAGCGGCGTGTTCGACACGACCGGCTACGACAACGCGACTTTGATGGTCTTGAACCGTGCGCTGCCGTCCGCGCCCGGCGAATGCAGCGCCGCCAACTATTCGGTCAACGTCGCGCGCTCCACCGCGCGGCCGGCAGCGGTGTCGTACCGGTTTAACGCACAGCACTTCCAGCCGTTGGAGTAGGACGCGCCATTCTGAACACGCGCCGGCGCTGTCCGAGTGCCATGCTAGGCTAGGGCGCCAGCGGTCCATGTTGACAGCGCTGTTCTCGTCTCAGCGGCGAAAAGGTGATCCCGAAAACGGTGATGCTGGCGAAGGAAGGCTGGGCGGCGCAGGAAGAGGCGTGATAGATTCGCTTGACGGGAGGACAGTTCGAGTGCCCGGACTATCCTTCACGCGCCACATTTGTCTTGCGCTTTGTATGCTCCTCGCCCTTGGCAACTCGGCGCGCGCTGAGCCATCGATTGCTTTCGGACCAGTAGTTCCAGGCCAAAGCATCGAACAAATAGTGGACTCCTTGCCAGAGGCTGGATGGAGGCTCTATCGCGATCCTGTTAGTAACACGGTCGTGGGTGCCATCGCATCCGACGCTGTGGCGTTTGCCGGAGAGCGCTGGACGGTGCGACTTGGCGCCACGAACTCATCTGACAGCGCGTTCACGTACAGTTTTGAACTCACACGCGGCCGCCGCTACGAGCGAGAGGACCAATGCGCGACCGAACTATCGAGTGCGATTGCGGCACTGGAGCCGAGCTTGGGGGCGTTCGCGCCGGGAAATCTGGAGAACATACATCCGTCGCTCTCCGCGACGCGCAGAAGTGAGCCGGTAGAGGTGAGCGCGGGCGCCATGTCCCGTGTGCGCACGTTCCCGCGTCCACGATCCCGCGACAGAGATCGTGGCTACGATACGATTGGTATCCGCGACGTGGACATGGAGGCAGCGACGATCGCGTCGGTGAGTGCGATCAACACACGGGATCGCTATGATGGCCCACGATCAGAATATACACTCGTGGTGGGCTACCTCTGTTTCGTGACGATCGCTTTTAAAGCGCCCGCGGGGCAGGGCCAGCCCTAAATCCCGCTCGCCAGCTTCCGCTTGCGCTCTACCGAGCTCGGTATCCGCAAGCTCTCGCGATATTTCGCGACGGTGCGTCGCGCGATGTCGATGCCTTTTTCGCGGAGGATTTCGACGATGCGGTCGTCGCTGAGGATATCGACTTCGTTCTCGCCGTCAATCAGGCCCTTGATTTGGTGACGCACGGCTTCGGCGGAATGGCTCTCGCCGCCGTCCGATGCGTTGATGCTTGCGGTGAAAAAGTACTTCAGCTCGAAGACGCCGCGGGCGCAGGAGAGGTACTTGTTCGAGGTGACGCGGCTCACCGTCGATTCATGCATTTCGATCGCCGCAGCGACAGTCTTCAAATTCAATGGGCGCAAATGCGCAACGCCATGCGCGAAGAAGCCGTCCTGCTGGCGCACGATTTCGCGCGCCACCTTCAGGATCGTCTTGGCGCGTTGATCCAAGCTCTTCACCAGCCACGAAGCGTTCTGCGCGCATTCGGTCAGGAAGAGCTTGTCTTCTTCGCGCTTGGCCGTCTTTGACACTGTCGCGTAATAGCGCTGGTTCATCAGCACGCGCGGCATGGTGTCGGAATTGAGCTCGACCAGCCACGTGCCGTCCGGCGCTTGCTTGATGTAAACGTCCGGCGCCACCGATTGCACCACGCCGCCGCCAAACCCAGCGCCGGGCTTCGGCGTCAGCGCGCGGATTTCGGCGATCATGTCGCCCAAATCTTCGCGATCGACGCCGCAAATCGTTTGCAGCCGCTCCGCATGGCCCTTGGCCAGCAAATCCAAATTCGCGAGCAGCTTTTCCATCGCCGGATCGAAGCGGCCGCGCTCTTTCAGCTGCAGCGCCAAGCACTCCGGAATATCCCGCGCCATCACGCCGGTGGGCTCGAAGCCCTGCATGACAGTGAGCACGTGAAGCACCTGCGCTTCCGGCGCGCCGATGCGATCGGCGATCTCGCGCGTGTCGGCGCGCATGTAGCCCCAATCATCAACCGCATCGATCAGCACGCCGCCGATCATGCGCTCGACTGCATCAAGGCCCGCTTCCGTGAGTTGTGCATCGAGGTGCTCGGCAAGCGTCTTATCACTTGCGAGCGTTTCTTCGATGCCGGGCATTTCGTCGAAGCTTTTGCCGGAGCCAGCTTTCGACCAATCCTGCAGAGGCGCTGCGCCCGCTTCGGCTAGTTCATTGCTGCTCAGATCCGGCGCCATGTCGGCAACGGAAACATCGAGTGCAGCTTCGCTCGGCGCCATGCCGCTATCGAACTCGAGCGCCTGGGCGTCGCCGCCATCGTCGCTCTTCTTGGCTTCGGCCGAACCTTCTTCGCGCTCGAGCAGCGGATTGCGCTCAAGCTCGCCTTCGACAAATTCCTGAAGCTCGACGTTCGAGAGCTGCAGCAGCTTGATCGCTTGCTGCAATTGCGGAGTCATCACCAGGGCTTGGCCCTGGCGCATCTCCAGACGAGGGGTCATCGCCATCTGCGGCCCCGGTCTAGTGGTAATCTTTGCCGAGATACCTTTCGCGGACGACCGGGTTCGCGAGCACTTCTTGCGGAGTGCCTTCGAACATCACTTCACCGTCGAACATGATCGAAGCGCGATCAACAATCTGCAGCGTCTCGCGCACATTGTGGTCGGTGATCAATACGCCGAGGCCGCGCTGTTTCAAAAACAGGATGAGCTCTCGGATGTCGTTGATGGCGAGCGGGTCGATACCAGCGAAAGGCTCGTCCAACAGCATGAAGGACGGCCTGGTCGCCAGAGCCCGCGCGATTTCAACCCGGCGCCGCTCACCACCCGAGAGGGCGGAAGCCGGCGCATCTTTCAAATGGTCGACGCGCAGTTCAGCGAGCAGCCCGTCAACGATCTCGCGCCGCTTCGCGTGGTTACGCTCATGCAGCTCGACGATCGACATGACATTCTGTTCGACGGTCAGACCACGGAAGATCGAAGCTTCTTGCGGCAAGTAGCCGACGCCAAGCCTTGAGCGTTGGTACATAGGCAGTGTTGTGACGTCCTGGCCGTCCAACAAGATTTGCCCCTGGTCCACGCGTACGAGCCCCGTGATCATATAGAAGCAGGTGGTTTTGCCTGCTCCGTTGGGGCCCAACAGACCGACGACTTCGCCGCGATTCACAAAGACAGAAACGTCCCGAACCACACGACGGCCGCGATAGGATTTCCCGATCGAGACCGCCCCTAAACCGCCTTGCGCGGTTTCAGACTTGGCCGAACGGCTTGTAGCGCCCTCAGGACTCATATCGCCCATCCGCCGCTAAGATTTCGTGAAACTTTGGCTTTCAACGGTTGCCGCCAGGCTGATTTCCGCCCTGGCTGGGCACGAAAACCCCGCGCACCCGCTGGCCCGGCGTTGGCCGGATGGTGGTGCGCCGGGTGCCGATCTGGAGCACCAGCGTCTCGCCACGGATGACGTTTTCGTCCGAAGCCACCACGACATTGCCGGAGAAGGTGACGCTGTCGCGCGCGATCTCGTAGACAGCGCGGTTGCCGCGCGCTGATTGCGCCGGGCGAACATAGTAAACTTCGCCTTCGGCAATCATGCGCTCGATGTCGCCGGAGCCGAGGCCTTGCTGGCCCGCGCCGGCGGCGGTCGAGCCACTGAAGAACAGCGTGATGCGGTCGGCGCGCAAGCGCGCATCGTTCTGGACAATATCCACATCGCCGGTCAGCACGAGGCGGCGTTCGCCGTCGAAATACTCAAGATTGTCGGCCGAATAGGAGACCGGCCCGCCGCCTTCGCTCAGCTGAGCGTGTGCGTCAGGGGCCGAGAACGCCGCCACGAAGAGGGCGCCGGCGGCAATAAAAAACGCTGCGGGCCTCATGGCGACGGCTCCCCATTCTGTTGATCGCGGTCCGGGATCTGACCCCGGACGCCGCCGCGAAGCACAAGTGCGCTATCGCTCCGGCGTAATTCATAACTGTCGGCCTGGAGCACGCCAAGGGGCCCGGCGCCAGTGACGCCGCCGCGGCCGGTTAGGGTGCCGGCGTCCAGGTCGACCACCATGTTCGGTGTGGTGAAGCGGTTGCCGCCCGTGTCGGAGAACAGCACTTCGCCGTCGAAGACCACCGTTTTGGCCACGGGGTCATAAATCCCTCTGGGGGCGAGCATGATCGTTCCGGCCTCAGTACGGTAGACGGGCGACATCAGCTCGATCGGTTGGCCCTCGCCGGGGGCCTGCTCGGCGATCTCGGCCGAGAGGTGATAGGGGCCGCCGTCCTCGGTGCTGCCCATAAAACGCGGATTGATCATCCGGAGCGGCTCGGAGGGGGCGTAATAGCCGGCGTTGAACCCGCCCTCGATGGCGTACAGCGCCATGAACACGAAGACCGCCGCGAACGATGCGCCTGCGCCGGCGACGAATACGCGCCGCAAAAGCGCTATCAGCCGCGAGCGCCGCCGGGCCTTGCGCAGCGTCTGAGCCCGCTTCGGCTCCCAATCAAAATTGGCGTAATGGACGGCTGCTGCGGTCATCGGATCTTCGGGCTTTTCGCCCGGGCCGAGGGCGGAAGCAAGGCGTGGCTGGGGCTAGCCTGGCGGGGCTGCAGTGGTGACGGGCGCGGTTTCGGGGGGCGGCACGGCCACAGGCGGCGGGGCAGGCGGCGGTGGTAGCGGCGGCAATGTGAGGTCCAGCCGATCGGCGGTGTACTCACCCTGCGCCGGCAGCGCGACGCCGCGCAGCTGCGCCGACCAAGGCGCAATTCCCGCACGTCGCGCAATCTCGTGGAATTGCGCGACAAGGTCGGCGGTGGCGCGGTTCTGTCGTCCGTCGAAATAAGCGTACCCGGATTGGCGGCCTTCGCGGGTGCTGATCACATCAACGACAACCTGCACATTAGCTTCACGGCGCAATTCTTCGCCGATTTGCTGCGCGTATGCCGCGTCAGCAGCCGCGCGGACATGAAGCACTACAAGCCGCATCGGCGGCGCCGGTGCGAAGAGGTCGCCAAAGACTTGGCCCAAGTTGAGCCGGCTTGCTTGCTCGGCTGGTGTTTCGATGCTGGATTCAATTGGGATTGCGGCATCGGCGTTCGGAACAGCGCTGGCCGCTGCGCCGATTGCACCGGGATAAGGTGTGTCTTCGCTCGCCGGCGCGGTGACCACAGCAGGGGTTGGCGGCACCACGACGCCGCGCTCCGCCATTGCGGTTTCGAGTTGGATGATGCGTTCGCGCGAACGGTCGCGCTCGCGAATGACTTCATTGGTGACAGTGAGCGTCCAGCCTGCAAGCGCGATCGCGAGAATGCTCGCAATCAATTGCGCCGCCAGCATGCCGCGCACGCCGCTGACAAACGCGCCGATGGCTGAGCGTTTCATGTTCAGCCCCCCGCACGCAAAACAGTGATGAGGCGAAAGCCGCTGATCGCTGCGCAGATGAGGCCGATCACCAGGATGCCGGTGGCGGCGATTTGAAGTTGCGCGCTGGACATCGCGCCATTCAGCGCAGCGCTAAGTGCGCCGACGAACGCAAGCAACGCTGCGAAGATCGCGACCGTCAAAATCTTGGGGACGCCGCCCGCGGCAGGCGTTGGCAATGCGCGCGAAGTGTCTGGCTCTTGCGACTCGTCACCGCCGCGTACGCGACGCGCCAATGAATCTTCCAGCACGCCCCATTCGCCGGCGCCGCGCATATCGGCGATGGGCAAAGCGGCAAACGGCGCAGGCGCCGTGACATTGTCGAGCCGCAACTGCACGAGTTTGCCTTCATCGAAGGCTTTTGCGGATTCAGCGCACACAAGACTGGAATTGCGTGCGTTCGCGCTCCAGATCGTCAGCACGGCCTTGGCGCTGTCGAGCTGGCTTGCGCCTTCTTCGATGGCGGCGTGACCAGTGCGCGGCGGGCGTTCCCACCAGACGCTGTAGCCGAGAGAACTCAACCGATCGGCGATTGGCTTTACGCGATCCTGATCAAGACGCGAGGAGGAGATGAAGATGTCGGCCAATACTCCCCTCCAGCTCTAGGCTGCGATGTTACCGCGATGCAAGGTTGAGGGTCGAGAGAAAACCGCGCCTTTCCATGGCGCCGCTGCAAAGCTTTAGTGTTCCCCCAACGAGAGAGTAACCTTGATGCGGACATTCGCCTTTTTGTTGACGCTCGTCTTCGCCGCCTGCAGCAGCGGTGAAAGCAACGGCCAACGCAACGTGGCCAGCGGCGCGCCCGTTGAGCAGGGCGCTGCAAACGCTCCGTTTTCGCCAGCATTTGCGGGCCAGACCCGTGCGCCCGAACAACGCACGGATGTTGATATCGTCGCGACAGAAGTTGCGGACGGCTTGTCGCATCCGTGGGCGGTGACGCCGCTACCGGATGGCCGGGTTTTGGTTACCGAGCGCGCGGGCCGTTTACGCGTGATTAGTCAGGATGGCAGCGTCTCAGAGCCTGTCGCGGGTCTGCCGGCGGTAGATGCGCGCGGACAGGGTGGCCTGCTCGATGTTGAAGTGAGCCCAAGTTTCGACACCGATCGGCTGATTTATTGGAGTTATGCCGAAGCCCGTGACGGCGGCAACGGCACGAGCGTTGCGCGTGGGCGGCTAAGTGAAGATGCGGCGCGCGTCGAGAACGTGCAGGTGATCTTCCGGCAGATGCCGGCGTGGCGATCGACGGGCCATTTCGGCTCGCGTCTCGTGTTTGATCGCGAAGGCCGGCTTTACGTCACGCTCGGCGACCGCCAGCAGAATGACTCGCGCGAACTCGCGCAGGATAATTCCACGCACATTGGCAAGATCGTGCGTATCAACGCCGACGGCAGCGTGCCGACCGATAATCCTTTCGTTGGCCGCGCCGGGGTGCGGCCGGAGCTATGGTCGACGGGCCATCGCAACATTCAAGGCGCCGCGCTGCATCCGGAGACGGGCGTGCTATGGGAAGTCGAGCACGGTCCACGCGGCGGTGACGAGCTCAATATCGTACAGCGCGGCTTGAACTACGGATGGCCGGTGATTTCGTATGGCATCGAGTATCGCGGCGGTGCGGTGAATGAAGGTATCTCGGCGCGCGATGGTCTTGAGCAACCGATTTATTATTGGGACCCAGTGATCGCGCCGGGCGGCATGATTTTCTATCGCGGTGATCTTTTTCCATGGCGCGGCGATTTGCTGATCTCGGGTTTGAATACGCGCACGATCGTTCGGCTTGAACTCGGGGGCGAACGCGTCATCGGCGAGGAGCGCTTGATCGCTGGCGAATACGGACGCATCCGCGACATCGCTGAAGCCGCTGATGGCGCGCTTTGGGTCGTCACGGACGAGGATAATGGGAGATTATTGCGGCTAACGCCGCGCTAATCGTTAGAGGCTTCGCGCCGCGCTGAGCAGGCGATCCAGCAAAGCGTCGAGCTGGGCGCGCTCGCCCGTGTCCAGCGCGGCCAACAATTTGCGCTCGCTGGCCAACGCTATCGGCGCGATCCGTGCGTAGACGCTCTCGCCCTCACGGGTGAGCGAGAGATTTTGCCGGCGCGCGTCAGCTCGGTCGGCGCGCGCGGTCACGCGCTTGGCGGCAACGAGCCGCGCGACCGCACGCGATACCGCGACCTTATCCATCTCCGTCGCCTCGGCGATGTCCTTCGCGCTCAGCGCCTCGGCGCGGCCGAGCACGGCGATGATGCGCCATTCCGGGATGGTGAGATTGAACGTCTCGGCATAGCGCGCGGCGATGGCGCGGCTGATCCGGTTGGACAAGATCGAGAGCCGATAGGGCAGGAACTCTTCGAGAACCAGCTCATCGCCCGGTGCAGATTTTCGTTTCGCGCTTGCCATTGGTTTCAGATGAAACTAAATCAGCTGCAAAAGCAAGCTCTGAGGAAACGTCCATGGCCGACCTGTTCGAGAATCCGATTGGGACCGATGGTTTTGAGTTCGTCGAATTCACCTCGCCCGAACCAGAAAAGCTTGCCGCGTATTTCGAACAGATCGGCTTTACCGCGGTCGCCAAGCACCGCTCCAAGAATGTCGTTCGCTACAAGCAGAACGACATCAGCTTCATCCTCAATATGGAGCCGAGCGGGCAAGCCGCCGAGTTTCGTGAAGCGCACGGCCCATCTGCAAATGCGATGGCGTTCCGCGTGCGCGATGCTCAGCACGCACTGCGCGAAGCGGTGAAGCGCGGCGCCGAAGCCGTCGAAGGCAAAGTCGGCCCGATGGAGCTGAATATTCCGGCGATCAAAGGCATCGGCGGCGCCTACATTTATTTGGTCGATCGATACGGAGCCCAATCGATCTACGACATCGATTTCAAGCCGATCGAAGGCGCCGATGAATCCAAGAATTCCATCGGTCTCACCTATCTCGATCACCTCACGCACAACGTCTTCCGCGGCAACATGAAAACGTGGGCGGACTATTACGAGAAGATCTTCAACTTCCGTGAAATCCGTTACTTCGACATCGAAGGCAAAGTCTCCGGCCTCTTCTCGAAAGCGATGACAAGCCCGGACGGCAAAATCCGCATCCCGCTCAACGAAAGCAAGGGCGACCCGGAGAAGGTCGATCAGATCGAAGAATATCTGCAGCGCTACAAAGGCGAAGGCATCCAGCACTTGGCCTTCGGCACCGACAATCTCTACGACGTGGTCGATCGCTTACGCGCGCGCGACGTGCAGTTGCAAGACACGATCGAAACCTACTTTGACCTCATAGATCAGCGCCTGCCGGGTCACGGCGAACCTGTCGAAGAACTCCGCAAGCGCCGCATTTTGATCGACGGCGCGCCGAGTGAAGGGCAGGGTCTTCTGCTGCAAATCTTCGGTAAGGACGCGATTGGCCCGATCTTCTTCGAGTTCATTCAACGCAAAGGCAATGAAGGCTTTGGCGAGGGCAATTTCAAAGCGCTGTTCGAGTCCATCGAACTCGATCAAATCCGCCGCGGCGTGTTGAAGGCGGGATGATGCGCGCTCTCCTCGCGCTCACGCTATCTGTGCTTGCGGCCTGCGCCATAGCGCCCGAACCCGCGCCGCGTTGGTCCATCGTCGTTCACGGCGGCGCTGGCATCATCGAGCGTGCGAACCTCACGCCCGAACTTGAATCCCAATACCGCGCCGCCATGCAGCGCGCGCTCGATACTGGCGGCGGCATTCTCGAAAGCGGTGGCTCATCGCTGGACGCCGTCGAAGCCGTCATCCGCGAAATGGAGGACGACCCGCTGTTCAATGCGGGCCGCGGCGCGGTCTTCACAGCTGAGGGTCGCAACGAACTTGATGCATCAATTATGGACGGCCGCACCCGCGCCGCGGGGGCGGTTGCTGGCGTCACCACCATTCGCCACCCTATCAGCGCAGCACGCGCCGTCATGGAGCGTTCGCGTCACGTGATGCTGGTTGGCGAAGGGGCCGAAACTTTCGCACGTTCGCAAGCGCTCGAGGAAGTTGCGCCGTCCTATTTTTTCACTGAGCGCCGCTGGCAGCAGCTCGAAGAAAATTTACGCGCGAACAATCTGCCGATTCCGGAGCCCCCCGCCGGCGCGCCATCAGCGCCGCGCGCTGAACTTGCCTATCCTGACGATCACCAGTTCGGCACCGTCGGCGTCGTCGCTTACGATCAGCACGGCAACATCGCAGCCGGCACCTCAACCGGCGGCACCACCGGCAAGCGCTGGGGCCGCGTCGGTGATGCGCCGATCATCGGCGCTGGCACGTATGCGCAGAACGGCATTTGCGGCGTTAGCGCGACTGGCACGGGCGAGTTCTTCATTCGGGTAGGCGTCGCGCGCGATATCTGCGCGCGCATGCAGTTCAACGGCGAAAGCGCGCAAGAGGCTGCGGACCATGTCATCGCCGACGTCGGCGCGCTCAGAAATAATGCCGGCCAACCCGGTGACGGCGGCGTTATCGTGCTCGATGGCGAGGGGCGCTTCGCCTGGGCGATGAACACGCCAGGCATGTATCGCGCGCAGCTTTCGGCCGGTGGGGAGCCGGTGGTTCAGATATTTGCGGACGAGCAATGACGAATTGTTCCGCGCCGATGGCACTAAACCCGATGTCGCCCGTTGATAGGCCGGAACTTTTCGGTCTTACGGGAGCACCTCATGTCCACGTTCGTGATTTACGCGATCGGCTATCTCATTCTTCTGGGCGGCCTTCTCTACGGGGCGTTTCTTCTGGGCGTGCAAACCCAGTGGATCGTCGTCGGCGGGTTAGTGCTGCTCGGCCTCGGCATCGCGATGGGCGTCGGCAAGACGCGCGCCAAGGACATCCCTACCGATCATCAATAGCAGCTGGCGCGCCTCCCGCGCCGCGGGAGTGCGCCTCATGCCAATAACCTCTGGCATCCACCACGTTGCCTACCGCTGCAAAGACGCAAAGCAGACGGTCGAGTTTTATCGCGACGTGTTCGACATGGATTACACGACCGCCTTCGCGGAGGATCACGTTCCATCGACGGGCGAATACGATCCGTACATGCACGTCTTCCTCGATGCGGGGAACGGCAACGTGTTGGCGTTCTTCGAACTGCCGAACCAGAAAGACATGGGCCGCGACGAGAACACCCCGGCCTGGGTTCAGCACATCGCCTTCAAGGTTGAGAGCCTCGATGCTCTGATGGCCGCGAAAGCGCGAGCCGAATCCAAAGGCCTCGACGTGCTCGGCCCGACGGACCATGGCATCTTCAAATCAATCTACTTCTTCGATCCGAACGGCCACCGCCTCGAACTCACCGCCGATACCGGCACGGCTGAGGAGTACGCCGAACTAAAGCGCGTCGCGCCCGCCATGCTCGAAGAGTGGAGCCGCACAAAGAAAGCGCCGCAGCATGCCGCTTGGCTCCACGAGAAAGCCCGCGCCGCGCACGCCACGAAGTCACGAATTGGGGAATAATCGGCATGACGCCAGCATGCGTCCGCGCTAGGTTGGACGCATGCTGAAGCTCTACGATTATTGGCGCTCCTCCGCCGCCTATCGCGTCCGCATCGGTTTGAACCTGAAGGGCGTCGACTACGAATCTATTCCGGTCAACATCATGCCGGGCGTCGATGAGCAGATGCGCGAGCCGTATCGCTCCAAAAACCCGCAAATGCGCGTCCCGGCTTTGGAGACGGAGCAGGGGATCATCACCCAGTCGCTCTCGATCCTGGTCTATCTAGATCAGAAATATCCCGAGCCGCGCCTGATGCCGGCCGATCCGTGGCTTGGCGCGCAAGTGCGCTCGTTCGCCACCACGATCGCAACCGATATTCACCCGCTCAATAACACGTCCGTGCTCACGCGCCTCAAACTGGAGTTCGGCGCAAGCGAAGAGCATATCGGCGAATGGTATCGCCACTGGATCAAGCTCGGCTTTAACGCGCTCGAACATCAGGTCGCCGCGCACGCGGAGACGAAGTACGTGTTCGGTGATGAGCCCACGCTCGCCGATGTGATGCTCGTGCCGCAAATGGCCAACGCGCGCCGTTTCAAAACGGACCTTTCTCCATTTCCGCGCCTCGTCGCGTGGGACGAAAACGCCCGCGAGCATCCTGCCTTCATCAAAGCGGCGCCGGAGAACCAGCCGGACGCCGTCAAAGCGTGATCGGCGATCCGTTTCTCACCTATGTTGACGCGCTGCGCCGCCAGAACGCGAAAGCCGCTATGTTTCTGCAGCCCGGCAATCCGAGCGCCGGCGACGCTTTGCGCGCTGCCTTCCCCGATCTCGATGTGCCCGAAGACGTGATCGCGCTCTGGCGCGCGTTTAACGGCGTCGCGCCATCTGGCGAAACCCCGCTTGGCGATGTTTGGCTCGACGGCGTGTTTTATTTCTTCGCCGAAGCTGAAGCGATCGAAGACTATCGCGGCGCGCTCACGCTGCAGGATCAAGAGGAGTTTCGCGACTATTGGCCGGCGGGCTTCTTTCCGGTCGCATCGCCGGGGGACGGGTCACGCTTACTTGTGAATTGCATCCCCGGCTCGCCGACGCACGGGGCGGTCTATGAACTCATCCACGGCGATGGTCTTTATCGCCGCTCGGAAACGCTTAGTCGCTATTTCGAAACCGCACTCGTCTGGCTCGAGCGCGGCGCCACCCGCGTCACCTTCAACGGCCAGGTCGAGCCGGACTTCGCGCGTGCAAAAACGATTGCGCGCGAACTCAATCCCGGCTGTGATGGCTGGGACGATACGCTGCCGCCCGCACACGAAAGCAAGGATTGGCGCCATTGAAACTCGCATCTCTGCGTCACGCACGTGACGGCCGTCTCGTAGTCGTCTCTGACGATTTGGCTTGGTATGCGCACGCCGGCCCCGAAGTGCCGACGCTGCAAAGCGCGCTCGACGATTGGACACACGCCGAGCCAAGGCTCCGTGCTGTCGCGGAAGGGGTGAACGCCGGCACAATCCTACGCGAACGCTTCCACGAACGCGAAGCTGCATCGCCTTTGCCGCGCGCGTATCAATGGGCCGATGGCTCGGCCTACGTGAATCACGTCGCGCTCGTGCGCCAAGCGCGCGGCGCCAAGATGCCGGATACGTTTTGGACTGATCCGCTCATGTACCAAGGCGGCAGTGATGTCTTTCTCGGCCCTCGTGATGCTATTCCGCTGAAAGACGAAGCTTGGGGCTGCGATTTCGAAGCGGAAGTCGCCGTCATCGTCGATGATTGCGAAGCCGGCATCAGTGCAGCCGACGCGAAGAAGCGCATCCGTCTCGTCATGCTCGTGAATGACGTCAGCTTGCGCAATCTCATTCCGGCTGAGTTGGAGAAGGGCTTCGGCTTCTTCCAATCGAAGCCGTCTTCGGCGTTCTCACCGGTTGCGGTCACACCTGATGCGCTCGGAGATGCGTGGAAGGACGGCAAACTGCATCTGCCGATGCACGTTGTGTTGAATGGCAAAGCCTTTGGCGTCGCCAACGCTGGCGAAGACATGACCTTCGATTTCGGCCAGCTCATCGCCCACGCCGCAAAGACACGCGACCTGGCCGCCGGCACGATTATCGGCTCCGGCACTGTTTCCAATCGCGGAGAAGACGGCGGCCCAGGCAAACCAATCAGCGAGGGTGGCCGCGGCTATTCGTGCATCGCCGAGCAACGCATGATCGAGACGATCCAAAGCGGCAAACCGGCGACGTCATTCCTCAAGCACGGCGACCGCATTGAGATCGAAATGCGCGACGCCAAGAACCACTCCATCTTCGGCCGCATCGAGCAGGAAGTCGTGAAAGGGTAGGTACATGCGCCTCTGCTTCGTCGCTTTCGCTCTCGTGCTCTCGGCCTGCGGAACGACACAAGCAGAACCGCGCACCGCCGCCGGCCCCATCGCCGCGTTCGACGCTGACATTGCGCGGGGCGAAAGTGTCGTCTCCGAAATTGGCGCTATGGCTGGCCGCGACCGCTTGCTGCGCGAGATTATCATGCGCGGATTCCGCACCGAGATGACCGGCGAAGAGCGCCAAGCGTATATCGAAGGCACCCGCCACCATTTCGATCGCATCGACGGCGAAAACAGCGCGCGTCTGCGCGTCATCATTCGCGAAATCGGCTGGGCCGAGCTCAATGCACTGAGCCCGCACGCCGCCGACCAGGCGCGCACTTTGATCAGCCACTCAAGCGACATCGCTTTCAAGCGCGAGATGGCGGCGACGTTCGAGCCGCTCGTCCGCGCCGGCCGGATGGAAGGCGATTATTACGCCATGCTTATCGACGACATCGCGACGATGGAAAACCGGGCCCAAGTCTACGGCACCAATTTCGAGTGCCATCACGGCGTGTATCAGCCAAAGCCGATCGAGGCCGTCGAAACGCTGGCCGCCCGCCGCGCCGAGATCGGCCTCGTCCCGATCGAAGAATACGCCGCCCGCATGCGCGAGATGTACGGCGAATGCCCCGCCGATTATTCCGGCAACTGATCGCGCGACTAAAACGGAATACGCGCGCCATCCCATGCGAACGCATGACCGCTGTCGGCCGGTGAGAGGCCATCGATAACACTCACCAGGCGCTCGGCGCTATAAGCTGGTGTGAAAAGCTTTTCGGGTGTGACGCCGCGTTGGAAGGGCGCCGAGAGCGCTGTGTCCACCGTGCCGGGATGCAGCGCCACGCACAGCGCAACCTTGTTCTTGCGCGCGAGCTCTATCGCACATGTGCGAATAATTTGGTGCAGCGCCGCTTTCGATGCGCGATACGCCGTCCATCCGCCAAGCCGATTGTCTTCGATTGAACCAACGCGCGCCGAGAGCGCTGCAAAGGCGGCGCGTCGATCGCGCGCTAGGAGAGGCAGGAAATGCTTGGCGATAAGCGCAGGCCCAGTTGCGTTGATCGCGAAGGCGCGCGCGAATGCGTCGGGTGAGATGTCGCGCCAAGTCTTCTCCGGCTGCAGCGCCGTATCATGAAGCACGCCGGTCGCGACGATGACCAGATCAAGCGACCCATCCGCGCTGACGCGTGCCGCAGCGTCCGCGATAGAGGCTTCATTGGTCAGGTCAAAGCGAAACGGGACAATCTTGTCGCGCACTGCGGCAGCCGAGGTCCGCGCGCCGGCGTAGATCTGCGCGACGCTTTCGTCCGTCGCCAGCAGCTCGGTCAGTGCGGCGCCTATTCCGCCGCTCGCGCCAAATACGGCTGCTCGCATGCCCGGCTGAAAGGACGTGAGACGCGTCACCGAAGCGCCTCCAGGAATTTGCCTGCATCGTCCGCAATCTCCGCGCGCCGCTCCTCGCTCATGCGCTCCAGCGTTTTAAACATCGGCGCCATTCGCGGATTGCCTTCGAGCTTGTCTCGATTGCGCGCGAGGAAGTCCCAGTAGAGATAATTGAAGGGGCAGGCCTTTGGCCCGGCCTTGGCTTTCACATCGTAAACGCAGCCGTCGCAGTAATCAGACATACGATCGATGTAGGCGCCGCTGGAGGCGTATGGCTTAGAGCCGACGACGCCACCATCTGCGAACTGGCTCATGCCGATCGTGTTCGGCGCCTCGACCCATTCGTAAGCGTCCGCATAAACAGCAAGATACCATTCGTGCACCTGGTGAGGATCGACGCCGGCCAGCATAGCGAAATTGCCGGTCACCATCAGGCGCTGAATGTGGTGTGCGTAGGCTTCGCGCTTGGTTTGTCCGATGGCGGCTTTGAGACAGGCCATGTCGGTCTCGCCGCTCCAGTAGAACCACGGCAGGTTGCGCGTCGCCCCAAGTGCGTTCTCGTGGAGATAATCGGGTCCGTGAAGCCAATAGACGCCGCGCACGAATTCGCGCCAGCCCAGGATCTGACGAATGAACCCCTCGGCATTGTTCAGCGAGACGCGTCCTGCGCGATACTCCGCCTCCGCGCGCCGGCAGATATCCCGCGCATCAAGCAGGCCCGCATTGAGATACATCGAGATCACGGAATGGTAGAGAAACGGCTCGCCGCTCAGCATCGCGTCCTGATAATCGCCGAACGAGGGCAGGGCGTTCGCGAGGAAATGCTGCAGCGCCTCTTCCGCTTGCGCGTGAGTCACTGCAAACCAGAAAGGCTCTAGATCGCCGAAATGATCGGCAAAGCGCGTCGCAACGAGATCGAGCACCTCGCGCGTGCGGGCATCTGCTGCGAAATGCGGCGGCTTCGGCATGAAGAGATCAGCGTCAGCGGGTTTGCGGTTCTCGCTGTCGTAGTTCCAACGCCCACCCGCCGGTTCTTCGCCGTCGAGTAGAACCCCAGCGCCGCGCCGCATTTCGCGATAGAAATGCTCCATGCGCAGCTGCTTGCGCCCATTGGCCCAAGCGCGAAACGCCGCGTGCGAGCAGATGAAGCGGCTGTCCTCACGCACTTCGACCGGGATGCCCAGGATCGCCTCCCAGCTCTCCATCTCCGCAGCCAGCCGATGTTCGCCCGGCTCAGTCAGCACCAGCTCTGCCGGCTTTAGCTCTGGGACCGCCCGCGCGATCTCCGCACCGAGCGATCCGGTGTTCAGCGGGTCGTCCAGCCGAATGTAGCGAACGGTTACGCCTTTTTCTGCGAGCTCGTCAGCGAACGCGCGCATCGCCGCAAAAACGAAGGCGATCTTTTTCTTGTGGTGTCGGACATAGGTCGCTTCCGCCGCCACTTCCGCCAGCATCACCACGTCCCGTGCGGGATCGAGATCGCGCAGGGACGCCATCCGCGGCGAGAGTTGGTCGCCTAACAGAAGTCTCAGAGTTTGAACCACGTTGACGATACGCGTGGGCGTGGGTCTTGGATCGGGCCGCAATCCGCTTTACCAGCTGCATATGGTCAAGAACGCCAACGGCGAGCGGCGCGATAAGGCAAACTTGCCGCAGAAAATCTGCGCGGCGTGCGGGCGGCCGTTCGTGTGGCGCAAGAAGTGGGCGCGTGATTGGGAGAACGTGCGCTTCTGCTCAGACCGCTGCCGCAGCGCGGCAGGCTAAATCTCTCGGCGCGGCGCCGCCGTCGCCGGATCGCCGGTGTTCGGCGTGCCCCTCGGCTCTATCAGCAGCACATGCGCTTCGCGCTCTGCATAGGGCGCGTGCTCAACGCCTTTCGGCACGACGTAGATTTCGCCCTCTTTCAGCGCCACATCGCCATCGCGCAAGCGGATGATCATCTCGCCCTTCAGGACCTGAAAGAAGTCATCGGTGTCGTCGTGCTTGTGCCAGGGAAATTGGCCCTGGAGCTTCACTACCATCAAGTCGTGGCCATTGAACGCGCCGACAACGCGCGGCTGCCAATGGCCTTCAAACAGCGAGAGCTTCTCGGCGAGATTGATTTTGTCGGCCATCACCGCTCCAACGGCTTCACCGCGCCGGCCCGGTAGAGCTCGATCGCCCAACCAATCTGCTTGGCCCGCCAATTGCCGCAGAAATACAAAATCGGGAAGACCAAGCTGCCAATCAGCATAATCACGATAACGGTTTGATATTCTCGGATGAATGCGCTGAGCGCATCCGGCGCAGCATCCGAAAGCAGGGCGGCCAAAGCAAACGGGGCCGAGACATAGCCCAAAAATATCGCGCGGAAGAGATCGGTTGTGCGTTGCTCGTTCACGCGCGCGATCGTCGATAGCGCCTCCAGCGTTTCCGGCGATGCGCCTTCGAGCGCCTGCGCCGCGCGGCGCGTATGCTTGCTCTCCACCATCATGGTGGTGATGTCAGAGCCGATCATGCGCCACGCGTTCAGGTCGAAGAATATGTCGAACACGAAGCGCCATAGCGGAAAGTGCTTGGCGACGCCGCGCCAGCGCCGCTGCAGCTCTGACGCCTCAACGGTCATGAGTGCGCAAAAATGTCGGTATCTTCCCAGCCGGCGAGATCGAGCGCTGCGCGCGTTGGCAGGAAGTCGAAGCACGATTGCGCCACTTCAACGCGGCCCTCACGCACCAGCATGGTGTCGAGCCGCTCCTTCAACGCATGCAAGTGCAGCACGTCGGACGCGGCATAAGCGAGTTGCGCGTCGCTCAATTCCGGCGCGCCCCAATCGCTTGATTGCTGATCCTTGGAAATGTCACGGCCGAGCACTTCTTTGGTGAGATCCTTGAGGCCGTGGCGATCAGTATAGGTGCGCACGAGCTTCGACGCGATCTTGGTGCAATAGATCGGCGCCGCGATCACCGAAAGGTCGCGCATGAACATCGCCACATCGAAGCGGGCGAAGTGAAACAGCTTCAGCACGTCCGGATCGGAGAGCACCCGCTTCAGGTTCGGCGCGTCATAGCTGCCGCGGTCGAGCTGGACCAAATGCGCCTCGCCCTGGCCGTCGGAGATTTGCACCAGGCAGAGCGGATCACGGATCAGCGAGAGCCCCATCGTCTCGCTATCGACAGCGACCGCGCCGTTGAACGAAACGTTGGCGGGCAGATCGCCCTTGTGCAGGTGAACCGTAATGTTCTTGCCATCGACGGTGAGAGAGAGCTTGCGGGTCATGGCGGGGGATTAGTCCAATTCCGCGCCGTGCGCTAGCCGCCCGTTCGCGCCACCCAGCTATCCCGCAGCTCGCGCTTCAGCACTTTGCCGATATGGCTGCGCGGGAGTTCGTCGATCAGCTCGACCGCGCTGATCCGTTGCGTCTTGCCAAGCTTGGCATTGGCGAAGGCGCGCAGCTCGTCCGCACCGGCGCCGCGCGAGACCACGAACGCCACCGGCGTCTCGCCCCATTCGGCGCTCGCGACCCCAACCACGGCGACATCGGCCACATCCGGATGCTCGCGCAGCACCGCTTCGAGATCGCTTGGGTAGACGTTGAAGCCGCCCGAAATGATCATGTCCTTCTTGCGGTCCATGAGTTCCAGAAAGCCGTCCGCATCGTAGCGGCCGACATCGCCAGTGCGGATGAACGCCAGGCCCTCCGGTGAAATCCAGGTCGCAGCGTCGGTCTGTTCTTTGCGGTTGTGATAGCCGTTCATCATGATCGGTGAGCGGCCCACCAATTCGCCAACTTCGCCGCGCGGCACTTCTTTGCCATCGTCATCGATGAGCCGGATATCGTGCCCCGGCGCCGGCGTGCCGACCGTGTGCAGCTTGTCCGGAAAGAGGTGCGCGATCAGCGCACAGGTGCCGCCGCCCTCGGTCATGCCGAAATATTCGATCAGGCCGCCTGGCCAGCGCCTGATGATGTCTGCCTTCAGCGCCGCTGCGAACGGCGCCGAGGTGCAAAACTTCATCACGAAGCTGGAGAGATCGTAGCTGTCAAAATCCGGCCGCGCCATCAGCCGCGAGTATTGCACCGGCACCAGCATGGTGTGCGTCGCGCGATGGCGCTGCGCCAGGTCGAGATAGGCGCCCGCCTCGAATTTCTTCATCAGCACAGCCGTGCCGCCGAGGCCGAGCGTGGGAAAGAAGCTCACCAAAGTCGTGTTTGAATAGAGCGGCGTCGACAGCAACGTCACTGCGCTTGGCCCATACCCCATCGATTGCGCGCGCATGATGTGATGGAAGCGCATGCCGTGGCTCTGCACGATGCCCTTCGGCGCGCCGGTGGTGCCGGATGAATAGATGATGTTGAACGGCATCGCCTCGGTGATCGCGACTGGCTTGGGCTCGGCGCCTTCCGGCGCCAGCCAGTCGCCGAGCGCGCGCCCATGCGCTGCGCCATCAAGCGCCACCCAAGCCGCTGCAACGCTCCCGCGCACGCCCTCCAGGGCCGCGCTCACCTCAGCATCAGCAAAGAAAATATGCGCGCCGGAATCGGCGATCATGCCGGCGATGCTCTCCGGCGTAGATGAGGGCGCGATCGGCGCCACTGCCACACCCGCGCGCAACGCGCCGAGAAACACGATGGCGTATTCAAGTGAAGTCGCCGCACAGATCGCAATGGACTCGCCCGGCGCGATCTCATCGCGCTGCAGCGCCACCGCCACGCGATCCATCATGGCGTCGAGTTCGGCATAGCTGAGTTGTCGCGTGTCCTGGATCAGCGCGGCGTGCTGAGGTTGAGCGGCAGCCAGCTCATGAATCATCTCCGAGAGCGTCTTGAAGGATTCACTGCGCTCCATCGATCGCCTCATACGTCACCAGCGTATAGCGCGTGCGCTCGGTTTCGCGCATGCGCTGGGCGATGACCTCGTGCAGCGCCGGGTCCCAAGTCGTCCAGCGGTCGATGAACGCATTGGCGCGCACACGGTCGCCGCTGCGCTGAACCGCCAGCACTTCGCGCAACAGGCTCGTCACCGCTTCAGGGTAGCGGCGATAATCGATGCGCAAGCGCCCATTTTCAAATCTCAGCGCGCCGCGATCGAGGAACCAATTCCACTGCATCAACTGCATGGTCTGATACGGCTGTTCGCGGCGCGGCTGGTTCTTCTGCAGCACGCGGCGAATACCGGAGGCGTAGATGCTGCGCAGCTGCGCGTCGGTGATGCGGCCACGCTGGTTGAGGAGACGCACGGCTGAAAGCGAGACAAGGTCGGCCTTCATCTCTTCCAGCAATGCTGACGTATCTTCGAGCGCCGTGTCGAGATCACGCCCATCGGCTGTTTGATCCACGCCCAAATAATGGCCGACTTCGTGCCAGAGCGTCCGGTAGAAGCCGCCCTCAGCGGTGAGATCGGCGGCCTGGTCCGCGATGACCGCCGCCGTAAACGCACGATGCGTTTCAGCGAAGAGATCATCGTTCAGCAGGGTATTGCCACGCATCAGGATCGTGCGGCCATACTGACGCGCGAGGTAAGCGTCATTCGGCAGGATTGTCGCTGTATTGGCGCCGCGCGCTTGGCCGAAATCGGCGATGATGTTGTAAACGCCGACCGGAATGTCGCTGCGCACTTCGCGGTGCTCGCTATAGGGCAGCGCATTCTCGACCGCCTGAATATCCGCCAGCGCCGCCTGCAACTCATCGCTGCGCGGCCGGTCGCGGACCAGCAGCGAGAGCGAGAAGAACGTCTTCACGCCATAGAGCGCGTCGTCATACGTTTCGTAAGCGCCGATCTGTGCGTTGAGATTACCGGTGAAATCGCCCGTCACCCAAGCCGCATCGCCGCCTTCGTAATCGTCGGCGAGCAAATCACGCGCCCGCAGCCGCAAATAGCGCGCGAACGCCGCATCGCCGCTTTCGACATGATCCGCCGCCGCGATCAAGCGCTCATAGATAAAGTAGATGTCCTCGGCATAGGCCACCGAATAGGGCACGGCGAGATAGGTCTCGCTCGTCCGCAAACGATCGCGCAAACCCGGATGCAACGTGTCGAGCGCCGGATAACGATCGAGCGCCGCCAGCGCGCGGCGACGATTTTCCGGCGTCGCCGCCCAGACAACGCCGCGATCGTCGATCAATTCGGCGCGGCGTTCAGGGTGCGCTGTAAGAAACGCATCCATTGTCGCGCGCGTCGTGCCCGCCGGATAAATATTCCGCGCTGGCGTCTCACGCTCCACGGTCAGGAATGGCTCCCGCGTATTGTCGAGCGTCGATGCGATCGGGCCGGAGTTGAGCCGGAAGAGATCGCGATGCGCGCTGAGTTCCGGATGCGCCTCCAGATAGACGCTCCCCGCCACGGCCTGCGGATGGCGCTGGTCGAGATAGAGCCGATGCATCCGCTCGCCCGCCGCCAACAATTCCCGCACCGCCTCGCGCTCGCCGGGCGTCAGCGCCGATAGGTCAGCGTTCAGATGCAGCCGCTGTGTCCGCGCCAGGATCGGCTCGATCCGCGCGGCATCCCAAGCCGGCGCGATGCCGGTCGTGGAAATGGTTGTCGTGGTCGCGGCCGGCGCGCTGGCGCAAGCGGCAAGGATAAGGCTCAGAGCCAAGACAGAAATACGCATAAGGCCGCGTAGCACGCGGGCGAAGATGGCCCAAGGGCACTGCGATGAGATGGCCTGCCATCCGAAACTCGCTCCGCGAGCGTAGGATGGTGCCCGGAAGAGGACTCGAACCTCCACGCCCTTGCGAGCGCCAGCACCTGAAGCTGGTGCGTCTACCAATTCCGCCATCCGGGCACATTAGTCGGTAGAAGTCGGCGGGGTTTAAGGGAGGCCGGGCGGGGCGTCAATCTGGCCACGGAGGGGGTGCCGGGAGAGGCGCGGCAATCTATCCGCCCCTCCATTGGCAGGGTGTATGCTTGGCCTTCGCGCCAGCCTCCTGTACCCACCGCCTCCATGACTCCGCGCGACAGAATCCGCAACTTCTCCATCGTGGCCCACATCGACCACGGCAAATCCACTTTGTCGGATCGGTTGATCCAGACGACGGGGGGGCTGACGGCTCGGGAGATGACCGAGCAGGTTCTCGATAACATGGATATCGAGAAGGAGCGGGGGATCACGATCAAGGCGCAGACGGTGCGTCTGGATTACCGGGCCAAGGATGGGAACGACTATGTTCTCAACCTCATGGACACGCCTGGGCACGTGGACTTCGCTTACGAAGTCAGCCGCAGCCTCGCCGCCTGCGAAGGCGCGTTGCTGATTGTGGATGCGAGTCAGGGCGTTGAAGCGCAGACGCTGGCCAACGTCTATCAGGCGCTCGATCTCGATCTCGACATCGTGCCGGTGATTAACAAGATCGATCTGCCCGCCGCTGAGCCCGAGCGCGTGAAGCAGCAGATCGAGGACGTCATCGGCCTCGACGCGTCGCAAGCCATCCTCGCCTCCGGCAAAACCGGCGAGGGCATCACCGATCTCTTAGAGGCCATCGTCACGCGCCTGCCGCCGCCGAAAGCCGGCGACCGCGATGCGCCCCTGAAAGCGCTGCTGGTCGACGCGTGGTACGACGCGTATCTCGGCGTCGTCGTGCTCTTCCGCGTCATCGATGGCGTGGTGAAGAAGGGCATGCGCATCAAGCTCATGCAAACCGGCGCCGATTATAACGTAGACACGCTCGGCGTGCTCCGCCCCAAGCGCGAAGACGTCGCCGAACTCGGCCCCGGCGAGATCGGCATTCTCACTGGCAGCATCAAAGAAGTCGCGGACGCGCGCGTCGGCGACACCATCACCGAAAACCGCCGCGAAACAGCGCAAGCGCTGCCAGGCTTCAAGCCGGCGCAACCCGTCGTCTTCTGCGGCCTCTTCCCGACAGACGCCGCGGACTTCGAAGATCTCCGCGCCGCCATGTCGAAGCTGCGGCTCAACGACGCCAGCTTCAGCTATGAAATGGAAACCTCAGCCGCGCTCGGCTTCGGCTTCCGCTGCGGCTTCCTTGGGCTGTTGCATTTGGAAATCATCCAAGAGCGCCTCAGCCGCGAGTTCGACCTCGATCTCATCGCGACGGCGCCTTCAGTCGTATACAAAGTCCACATGAACAGCGGCGAAGTGAAGGAGCTTCACAATCCGGCTGACCTGCCGGACGTCGTTTACATCAAGGAAATCGAAGAGCCGTGGATCAAAGCCACGTTGCTGACGCCGGATGAATATCTCGGCTCGATCATCAAGCTCTGCCAGGATCGGCGCGGCGTGCAGAAGGAGCTGAACTATGTCGGCTCACGCGCGATGCTCGTCTATGAGTTGCCGCTCAACGAAGTCGTGTTCGATTTCTACGACCGCTTGAAGAGCGTTTCGAAGGGCTATGCCAGCTTCGATTATTCCATCATCGATCACCGCGTCGGCGATCTGGTGAAGATGTCGATCCTGGTGAACGACGATCCGGTCGACGCGCTCTCCATGCTCGTGCACGCCGGCCGCGCCGAAAGCCGCGGCCGCTCGATGGTGGAAAAGCTCAAAGAGCTGATCCCGCAGCACATGTTCAAAATCCCGATCCAAGCCGCCATCGGCGGCCGCATCATCGCCCGCGAAACGCTGTCAGCGCTGCGAAAAGACGTGACCGCCAAATGCTACGGCGGCGACGCGAGCCGGAAGCGCAAGCTGCTGGACAAGCAGAAAGCCGGCAAGAAAAAGATGCGCCAGTTCGGCAAAGTAGACATCCCGCAAGAAGCGTTCATCGCGGCGCTGAAGATGGATAGCGACTGAGTATCGCCGGTGAAGTGAGTTGAGGTATACAGTGAGCGAGGGGCTTCGTCACATCGCGGTACTAGAGCCGATCGATCAGGCTTACATGCCGGTGGGGTCCAGCGACGCGTGGGTGCAGTCGTCCTCACGACATCACCGTGGCCTGGTTATCCTTGAGCTTTTGAGCAGAGACGAGACACAGTTGGAAGAGATACGGACGAACGCCGTCCGTTTGGCAATCGGCAACGAAGAGATTTGGCGGCAGTTTCCTGAGCTTCGGGGCGAGTTTAAGTCGAACATTCGACGGAGGTCCGTTCGCGGAGATGTCGAGGGTGCGCTGCATTTGTATCAAACAGTGCCCGGAGATGTGTTCATTGATCGGGCGGTCTGGTTTTATGGCCACTCGTCGATAACGGAACGGGCGCTCAGCAAGTCGCCATTCGTTGTCCCCGAAGCGGATCTCAAGGCTATATGTCCGCAACTTTTTGAGGTTCGAAAGGTCGAAAGTAAGATCGAGCTTCTGGGAAAAGTCGTCTTCCTTTTGGATCACGTCGCGTTCTGGAATTCCGGTGGCTCGGAGCTGTTCAAAGGAGCCGCATTTTATTCGCCTCGTGAGTTGATTGAGCGGAGCGATTTCGTCAAATCTGCTTACGACGATAGCAATGCGGGGGGGGGGGCTATCCGAGGCATCCTATTCGTTGCCGGAAAATTTCTGGGGCGCGCTAGTTCTTGACGAAAAGCCTGGCACTGACGAGCAGTATTCCTGGGCAATATGCTGTCGTCTGTTGGCGGCAGTAGCGCTGACGCACGGTGTGCGCGGCGCCGTTTCCGGCGAATTTCGCAAGCTGCCGAATGGTTCTTCAACGCGCTTTCGCCAAGCAGAGAACTGGTATTTGCCGTTTCTCGAACACAGTCGAACCGTTCTGATAGTCGCCGATGTTCAGGATCAGTCTTTCAATGCGACACTCCAGCTCCTAGGCGAGACGACGCCGGGAAAGTTCTTGTCTGCGAAAGAGGACTACAGACTCCTTGCTCTTGAAACTGCTGCTGACGCAAGGGGAGGCTCCGCGGTGCCGCTTCAGTTCGCGCACACCTGGATGGCAGTTGAGCGATTGTTGCCATTTAGGCACGAGACTAGCGTACAGGTTGCGATTGCCTTGTCGGCGCTATCGCCCGTCGCCGAGCGAGCATCCTATTTTGATAGGATAAAGAAATCCTACGCGCTCAGGTCAGCAGTTGCGCATGGCTATAGCTTCAAACGAGATACCGAAATGTACTCTGAGCTTGCGTGGATCGCTGGAATATTCCGACGTCTTTTTCGCGTGTCTCTAAGTACTCCGGGCGCCGACGAGTTGCGTGAACAGATGGTTGAGCATGTGCTCTCCGGAAGACCGCAGGCCTTCGATGATCCGTCTTCCGGGGCGTAGTTACTTCGGCGTCACTATGACGTGCACATCGAGGTCGTTGTGTTTCTTGCTGAGATCAGCTTCGAGACCTGTTGGATTGGCGATGTGATTGTTCGGATCAAACACAAGGCAATATAGCGACTTACAACTGGGGTGCCCATCGTAGCGGCTGATATCGACAATGAGTTGTTCGCCGATCTGCTTCTGTTTGAGCGATTCGCGAGCAACTTTGATCTCAACGGCAACCTGTTCGTGCTTGAGCAGAAAGTTTATTCGCGAAGAGCTACCGGCGACGCTGGGGGAAAATTCTTCGGGACGCACGTCGTCAAAATAGGCGCGCAATAGTGCGTGTAGTAAGTCTTGAGCGTCGTGCTCATCACGAATTCGGAACTGATTGTCTTCTCTTCGCGCGCGTGCGAGCTGTCGTGCAGATCGGTCAAAATTTCTGAGTACGGACAGCAACGTTGTGTGAAACGTTTTCTGTGCCTCTTTGGCTTGCGATGTCGCGGAGTCCTTTTTTAGCCACCCTGCTTGCGTCAGGCGTGCCGTCAGGCCCTCCATAAGAGATTCGATGCCGTAGCCTTTGAATGAGCTTTTGTGGACGCTGTAAGCGATGCCGTCTGTTCCAAATGCGAACTCTAAGACTGCGACGACGCTATCCTGGCTGTAGTCGCGACGTGCCTCGATTGTCAGAAAGTCGAAATCAGGATCCTCGTTAGAGATATCTGCTGTCCAGCCCATAGCGGCGCATGCTTTGAGGGCGATATCTGCTATTGAGCGGTAAGTCTGTTGCTTTTTGCCTCGCACTTGCGAACGCGGATGCGCGGCACAGAGCCCATCCGCCTTCGCAGGCCTGGTGCATGATCGTCCGGATGCAGTTTTCGCGTTGCATGACTGAGTCTTCATGGAAGGATGGTACCGCGATTCAAGGCGCTCCACTAAACGAGGATAAATCCCGCTAAACCCGCGCCCTCTACTTCCGCTAAATCCCCGCTACAAAACGAGAAACCTGCGCTGGAGAGCGCCCCGATCCGACCGGGAGATATATGGACGTACACTCGCGTCCATGAGCAAAACCGAGAGAAACCAGTACAAGATTGCAGGGCCGGCGACGTGGGAGTTGATCCGCGCGGCGTATTTGGGCGGCGAGTCGGCGCGGGCGTTGGCGGAGCGGTTCGGGGTGAGCGAACACGCGATTAGGAAACGCATCACGGTTGAGAAGTGGTCGAAGCGCGCCTATGCGGCGGCGTTAGAGGCGCGCGGGGTGGTGCGCGAAAAGCAGAAGCCGAACTTTATCGAGGAGGGCGTGCTGCGCGAAGAGATGCGCCTGGCGGCTGAGGCGCTTGCGGCGGCCAAGCGCGAAGCCGAGATGAACGCGTTGGTGGAGCAGATCGCGTCGGAGGAGGACGCGGCCGGGATCGCGGCCGCGATCGAGCGGCGGGCGTTGGCGCAGGCGAGCGCAGCGATGGTGCAGGGGCGCTCGAAAGAGGCGCAGGCGTTGGCGTCGATGGCGGACCGCATGCGCAGATATGGCGCCTCGAGCGCTGCGCCGCGCGCGTCGGACGAGGCGTTGCAGCTGATGGAGCAGGCAGAGCTGCAAGGCGCTTCGCTTGAGGACTTGGAGCAGAGGGCGCTGTCGCGCGTGGGCGAAGCGTTGGCGCAGGGCAAGGCTGCGGACGCAAAAGTGCTGACCGGATTGGCCGACCAATTGCGCAAACGCATTGAAAGCCAACGCGCGGCCGAGGCGGCGAAGGCGGAGGCCGAGCAGGCCCGCGCCGATCGGATCGATGTGAGTGTGGCGGAGCATTTTGGCCGGGCGGCAACGCTGGCGTGCGTTATGCTCCACGCGCCGGCCTGCGCGCCTCACGCCTTCGTGCTGCTGGTCAAACGCTGGCGCGAAATCAATCTCGGCGAGGGCGAAGCCGACGCAGAGGCGCGCGCGCAGCAAACGATGCGGGCGTCGCAGCATTTTCTCGACGGCAGCTGGGTCGAGAATTTGCCGGAGGAGGTGCGCCTATCGCTCGACTATAAATGGCACGACGCCCGCGAGCGTATGCAGGCGCTGATCCGGAGCGAGGGCGCTAGCGCGAGCGGTTGATTCGCCGTCCAGCGCCGCGGTGCGTGACGGCGGGCACAGCGCTGCCGCCGGGGATAGCCGATCCCCGGTGCGTGGACAGGCCGGGCGCGCCGCACTAACGCTGGCGGGCTCGGGTTTGTGGAGGATGACATGCGTTCGATGATGTTTGCGGCCGCGGCCGTGTTGGCGCTAGCGGCGTGTAATCCGTTGGCGAGCGGGCCGGAATTGCCGCCGCTGCAAGAAGGCGCACAGGCGCCGTCAACACAGACGCCGCCGACGGGGGACGTCGAGCAGGTGCGGATTTCGGATGAGAACCGCCGCGCGGTGGAAGCGAACGTCGTCGATCTGCTCAATCAGATTGGCGAAGGCGCGGCGCGCGGGGCGACGCCGCCGGAAGGGTTTGAAGATCGCATCGTCGCGCTGCAGCCGGGGACGGATCACCGCTTCGTCGTCAGCCTCACCGGCGGCACGAATTATAGCTTCATCGGCGCGTGCGACGCCGATTGCAGCAATGTCGATATCGAGCTGATCGATATGAGGACCGGCGGCGTGGTCGGTTCGGATCTGCTCGATGACGATTATCCGGTCGTGCATTACGCGCCGCAGGCCAATGGCGAGTACATGGTGCGGCTGATGATGCAGACCTGCACGCGCGCGCCTTGCTACACCGCCGCACGCATGTTGGCGCATCCCACCAGCGCGGGCGAGGCCGGCAAGTAACGCCTAGGCGTACGGAAAGCAGTCCTCGCGCTCCAGCTCCAAGCTGAAATGACGCGCGAGGGCTGCGATCGCCGCGGCATGAGCGGTGTAGGGATCCCCGTTCTCGGGGCCGACGATGACGATGCGGAAGTTCGCCTGGTTACGGCCCTCGGGCGGCAGCATGGCGGTGGCGAGGCCCTCGCCGTCATCGGCGCGTAGGGTCAGGAAAAGCGGCATGGTGCGGGCGATGTGGCCCTTGAGGCCGATGGCTTGTTCGAACACGGGCGTGTTCGGTGGGGCGCGGTAGCTTTCGCGCGCTGCGGCCTCGTGGCGGCGGAAGTATTTATCGACGGCGTGGCGCATCAGCGCCGCTTCCGCTTCGGCCTCAGCTTCGGTTTCAAGACTGAACCATGTCGCGCCGCCCGGCGCGTCGCACACGTAACGCATGCGAACAGTGTAACGCGGAACTTTCAACAAGTGATGGACGCAGCGCAGTTCAACGCCGCGTCCACCCCGTAGTGTGATCAGCAGGGCACTTCTGTCAGCACGTAACGCTGGTTGTAGGTGTCCCACGAACGCTCGGTGCAGGCTTCGTAGGGCTCCTGGTCGTAATAGCTCTCGTCGCGATAGATGCGCGGCGGCTCTTCATAGCGCTGGCGATAATAATCTTGGCGCGGCGGCGGCGCGCGGTCGTAATAGCCGTCATTGCGGCGTTGGTCCTGGCTGGCCAGCGAGCCGACGGCGAGGCCCAGCACCAAGCCGACAACACCGGCGGCGAGGGCGTCGTTGTCATCATCGCGGTGGCGGTTGCGATGGTGGTAGCGGTCGCCGCGGCCGTCATAATAGCCGCCGCGATGATCGCGGGCGGCGGCGGAAACCGGTGCGAGCGCGGTGGCGACGACGGCGAAGGCCGCGAAGAGAGTGATAAACTTGCGCATCATGTGGGTGCTCCCGCCAGCAGCCTCGGCCTAGACGGCTGAATCCTGGCTGAATGGTTTCAGCGGATTATTTTCCGCGGTGTCGGATCACGCGGCGCGCCAGCGTCTTTATACCGAGAACAGAAGGAGAGCGCTCATGTCGTATGTCGATGGTTTCATCCTGGCGGTGTCGAAGGCCAAGCTCGACGATTACAAGGAAATGGCGCGGCTTTCCGGCGATGTCTGGCGCGAGCACGGGGCCGAGGACTATTACGAATGCATCGGCGACGATGTTCCCTATGGCGAACTCACGTCGTTCCCGCGCGCCGTGCAGGCCAAGGACGACGAAGTCGTGATCTTCTCTTTCGTGACCTACAAGGATCGCGCTGCCCGCGACGCCTGCATGGCCAAGGTCATGGAAGACCCGCGCATGAAGGCGCAGATGAACAAGGATGTGTTCGACGGCAAACGCATGATCTGGGGCGGCTTCGTGCCGTTCATCGAGCTTCGCCGCTAACAAAAAGGGCGCGGACATTGCTGTCCGCGCCCGAATTGTAAGTGCCGATCGGCTTAGCGTTGTTCGCTCGTCTCGCCGGTCGGGAAGCCGCGCGTGCGCAGCAGAGCGTTCACGTCCGGATCGCGGCCGCGGAACTGGCGGTAGGCCTCCGCGCGGTCCGTGGTGTTGCCCGGCGCCAGGATGATGTCGCGCATGCCGGCGGCGACGGTCGGATCGAACACGTTGCCGGTGGCTTCGAACATTTCCCAGGTGTCGGCGTCCATCGTCTCGGACCAGAGGTACGAGTAATAGCCCGCCGAATAAGCGTCGCTCGAGAACAAGTGCCCGAACTGCGGCAGGCGGTGACGCATGGCGACTTCCCGCGGCATGCCGATGGCGGTGAGCGTTTCACGCTCGAAGGCGTCGACGTCCGTCACCGGCTCGGCGCGATGGTGCAGGTTCATGTCCACCAAAGCGGAGGAGAGATACTCCACCGTCGCGTAGCCTTGGTTGAAGGTCGACGCGTTGTTGATGCGATCGACCAAGGCTTGCGGCATCGGCGCACCGGTTTGGTAGTGGCGTGCGAACTGGTCGAGGATCGGACGCGACAGCACCCAATGCTCGTGCACCTGGCTCGGATACTCCACGTAATCACGCGGCGTGTTGCCGAGGCCAGGATAGTTCACGGTCGACACCAGATAATGGATGGCGTGGCCGAACTCGTGGAACAGAGTTTCCGCGTCATCCAGTGAAATCAGGATCGGCTCACCCGGTGCGCCGCGCACGAAGTTGTTGTTGTTCGAGGCGATCGGCGTGATTTCTTGGCCCATGAAGTTCTCATGGCTGCGATAGGTGTTCATCCACGCGCCCGAACGTTTGCCGGTGCGGGCGAAGTTATCGAGGTAGAACAGGCCCTGGTAGGAGCCGTCGCGATCGTTGACTTGGAAGACGCGCACGTTCGGCTCAAACACCGGCACCGTTCCGGTGATCTCGACGAAGCTGAGACCATAGAGCTGGTTGGCCATGTGGAAGGCGCCGTTGACCATGTTGTTCAGCTCGAAATACTGGCGCACTTCGTTCTGATCGAGGTTGTAGCGGTCGCGGCGGACTTGCTCGGCGTAGAAATTATAATCCCACGGCTCGATGGTGATGCGCGCGCCTTGGCGGTTGGCGATGGCTTGCATGTCCGCCACTTCTTCGCGCACGCGCGCGACGGCGGCCGGCCACACACGCATCATCAGATCCTGAGCACGCTCTGGCGTTTGCGCCATCGTGTCGGCCATGCGCAGGTGCGCGTGCGTCGGAAAGCCGAGGATTTGCGCGCGTTCGGCGCGGAGCGCGAGGATTTCAGCGATCACCGCGTTGGTGTCATTCGCGTCGCCATTGTCGCCGCGGTTCTTGAACGTCGTCCACACACGCTCGCGCAGGGCGCGGTTGGTGGAGAAGGTCAGGAACGGATCGACGCTGGAGCGCGTGTTGACGATTGCCCACTGGCCTTCGTGGCCACGCTCGGTCGCGGCGGCGGCGAGCGCTGCAACGATGTTCGGCGGCAGGCCGGCGAGATCGCGGCGGTTGGTGATCATGATCGCAGTGCTTTCGTCCGCCAGCAGACGGCGGCCGAAATCGGCGAACTTGGTCGAGAGTTCTTCGTTGATGGCGCCGAGACGCGCTTGTTGCTCCGGCGTGGCGGCAGCGCCAGCGCGGACGAATTGGTCACGCGTGCGTTCGAGCAGGCGATTCTGCTCGGCCGTGAGGTTCATCGTGGCGCGGTTTTGGTAGAGATAGTCGATCCGCTGGAAGAGCGGGCGATTGAAGGTGATGCGGTTGTACGCGGCGGTGATGCGCGGCGACCATTCCGCTTCCAGCGCTTGGATTTCAGCGTTGCTGACGTTGTCGGTCATGACGCCGAAGATCGTCGTGGCGCGATCGAGATGGCGACCGGCGTCCTGCATCGCGGCGATGGTGTTGTCGAAGGTGGGGCGCGCCGTGTTGTTGGCAATCGCTTGCACTTCGGCTTCCTGCAGCGCGAGGCCGATCTCCAGCGCCGGCGCGACGAGTTCTGGGCGAGCTTGATCCCACGGCGGCACGCCACCGTGCGGGCCGGTCCAAGGCTTCAGCAACGGGTCTTGGTTGGCTTGTTGGGCGAGACGGGTCACTTCGGCCTGTGCGGTTTGATAGGCGGCGGAGTCGCCGAAGCTGCCGGCGTTTTCAGTGGCGGTGGTGGCGCAGGCGGCGAGCAGCGGAACGCTCGCGGCGAGGCACACGGCTAGGATCTGTTTTCTCAAAATGAAACCCCCAAAACTGAGCCGCGCCGGAGCGAAGCGCTCGGGCGGCCGGTCGGTTGGCCGCCTTTTTGGCCGGTGGGGGTGGCGGGGGCAAGCGCGGCGGGCATCCCGGGGCCGAGGGCCGGCTTGTTTGCGACGAATGCCGGGGTTTCAGCGACCGGCCGCGCCTGCTACGGAAGGGCCAAATCCGGGAGGACATTATGCGTAGAGCAGCTTTGGTCGTGATTTCAGCGGCGCTTTTGGCGGCCTGCAATCCCAGCGGGCAAACGGCGTCCGAAGCCGGTGGCGGCGGTGGCTTGTTCCCGGACCTGACGAGCAGCGCCTATCGGGCCGAAGCGACGATCACCGCTGAGGACGGTCAGACCGCTCCAATCGTAATGATCCGGGACGGAAACAAACTGCGCATGGAGATGTCCACACCTCAGGGAGATATGGTCATCATCACGAACCCGGATAGCGGCGAAGATTACGCGATCACCAGCGCTGGCGGTCAGCGCATTGCGATGCGCCTCTCGCAGACCGGCGCACCGGTCACCGACCCGTCGGCCGAATGGCAAGGCGAGATGGCGACAAACGCCACCCGCACCGGCAATTGCTCAGCGGCTGGGGAAAACGGCGCCGAATGGACCCGCACCGAAGAAGGCGAGCCTGCGCGTACGGCATGCGTCACCAATGACGGCATCATCCTGCGCGCGACCGAGGCTGGCCGCACCGTGTGGGAGACGACCAGCGTTCAGCGCGGCGCGCAAAGCGCCGACTTGTTCACATTGCCGTCGGGCGTCGAGGTTCTGGACCTCGGCAACATGGGCTCGGCCATGCAAGGCATGATCGAGCGCGCTCAGGGCGGGCAATAGGGCGCCAGGCGGGAGAGGCTTTTCCCGCTTCAGGGGCGAGCTGCGTCGCGCGGCAACGCGGGGCGCCGCAAGCCGTTGTGCGCCGCCCAACGCCACGCTAGAGGTCAACGCTCGGCAGGGACCACGAACGCTAAATGGTTAATATTACTGGAGCTACGGCGGCCGTGCCGGAGATGGCCTCGAGCGCGATGCGCTTGATGCCGCGCGAGCTCCAAGAGGCTTTTGTACAATCGCCGAACGTCTTCATGTTCTTCATGTCGATGGGCTTGGCGGCTGTCTTGATCGCCGCGTTCTGGATGCTCACCGGCATGGGCAAGGCGTCGAGCGCCGCCCGCATTGCGCTGCGCGCGCAAGCGCTGAAGCGCAACAAGGATCACCGCGCATTGGTGCTGATCGCCGAGATCGAAGGCGCCGGCAACGATCTCCGTCAGGAGATGAAAGAAGCGGTCGAAGATAATTTCGGCATGTTCTCATTCGAGAATGATGTGCAGGTCGATCTCTTCCCGGTGCGGCTGAAGACGGTTGCGCCGCGCGCGCATCCGGAAGCGCGCCGCCGGGTTGCAGTGGAAGCCGCAGACGCGCTGGAGCGTTCTGCCGCGGACGTGATCGTCTGGGGCAAGCGCAACATGCTGGGCAAGCTTGATCTGCGCATCACGACGCTGCCGGGATACGGTCGCACGCATGATGTACAGGATTTTCAGCTCGGCTGGAAAACCGGCCGCCCCGATGAAGCTGTGCAGCGAGCGCTCGCGTTCGCGCTGGCGCGCAAGGCGCGCCCGGTGCTGCACCGCCCGCAAGACTATAAGCCGGATCGCTTGCAACCGATTGTCGAAGGTCTCGACAAGATGGTTGAAGCGCGGCCGGCGGAGATCAGCGACAATCTCCATCTCGACATTCTCTCGGACTTCGCGTCCGGCGCGCTCAGCCTCGGCGAGCGCGGCGGCCATATCAAATGGCTGAACAAAGCGCTCGATGCGCGCCAGCAATATCTCGACAAGGTCGATCGCACGACCGATCCGGGCGCCTGGGGCGCGGCGCAGCAAGAGATCGGCCGCGCGTTGACGGCGTTGGGCGAACGCGAAGGCGCGCGCGACAAGCTGGAGGAGGGCGCATCGCGCCTGCGTCTGGCGATGGATGCGCTGCGTTCGACGGATTCGCTCCAACAGGCCGAAGTGGCGCTGCGCGCGCTGCAACGCGCAGAGCAAACGCTGCAGCAACGCCGCCGCGTCGGCCTGCGCTGGCCGGGCTAATCGTCGGCGTCGATTGCTTCGCGTATGCGGCGTGCCAGTTCTGAAACGCGATACGGCTTTGAAAGCAGCCGCGCCTTGGCGTCGATGTGGCCGCGGCTGGTGAGCGTTTCCGCCGGATAACCCGATGTGAAGAGCACGCGCAGCGCCGGCGCTATTTCGCGCGCGCGTTGCGCCAGTTCCCAGCCGCTGACCCCGCCTGGCATCACGATATCGGTGAACAGAAGATGCGGCCGCGCGCCGTGGTGAAGAAAATCGAGCGCTTCACGTCCATTAGCCGCGAAGCTGACGCGATAGCCCAGCCCTTCCAGCGATGTGACAGCATGGCTGCGCACGAACGGATCGTCTTCGACAACGAGTACAATTTCCGTGCCGCCGATGACGGGCCCGCTTGCTGGACGCGCCTTGGCCTGCACCTCGCCGTCGGCCGATAACGGCAGGAAAAGCCGCACGCTCGTGCCAATGCCAGGCTCGCTATAGATCGTGATGTGGCCGTTCGATTGTTTGACGAAACCGTACACCATCGAAAGCCCGAGGCCCGACCCCTTACCGACATCCTTGGTGGTGAAGAATGGCTCGAACGCGCGCTCGCGCACTTCGCGCCCCATGCCTTCGCCCTCATCGGTGACGGCAATCATCGCGTAGCGGCCGGCCCGCACCTCGATGCTGGGGCCAAGCGATTCTGCGTCGAGTTCGATTTCGCTCGATATGATCGAAAGCGCGCCGCCGAGCGGCATGGCGTCCTGAGCGTTGAGAACCAGATTGAGCACCGCTGATTCCAGCTGCGTGGAATCCGCATGCGCCAGGACAGGCTGAGGCGCGACGCCGATGCGAAGCTCGATGTCTTCGCGCACCATCCCGCGCACCAGAAGATCCATGCTCTGCACCAGTGCGTTGCAGTCCAGCACATCAGGCTGCAGCACTTGGCGGCGGCTGAAGGCGAGCAGGCGCTGAGTAAGTTCGGCGCCCGTGTCCGCTGCGCTGATGATGACATCAGCAAGCTTCTTCAGGTCGCTTCGCTCCTCGAGGCGCGCGCTTAGCACCTCGGCGTTGCCGAGAATGGCGGTGAGCAGGTTGTTGAAATCGTGCGCGATGCCGCCGGAGAGTTGGCCGACCATCTCCATCTTTTGCGCCTGCACCAATTGTTGCTCGGTGCGCTTGCGGCTGGTGAGATCGTGCAGGATGCCGACGAAAATCGATGCGCCTTCTTGCTTGGCCTCGCCCACCGAAAGGTCCATCGGAAACGTTGTGCCGTCCTTGCGCAGGCCAGACACTTCGCGCCCGATGCCGATCACTTTTGCGGTGCCGGTCCTGTGGTAGTTGGTGAGATAGCCATCGTGTTCGTGGCGATATGGCAGCGGCATCAGCATGCGGACGTTATGGCCAAGTACTTCCTCGGCCGCATAACCGAACAGCCGCTCGCACGCTGGATTGAACATCTACACCGTGCCGACGGCGTCAATCAGGATGACGCCATCAACGGCGGTGTCGACGACGGCGCGCAAGCGTTCGCCACCCTCGCGCAACGCCTTCTCAGCCGCTTTTCGTTCGGTGAGGTCGCGGATGATGCCAACAAAAATCGGCCTTCCATCTTCGGATGCCTCACCCACGGAGAGGTCCATCGGGAAGGTTCCACCGCCGCGCTTGCGGCCCAACACTTCGCGACCGATGCCAATGATCTTGCGTTCGCCAGTCAACTGATAATTGGAGAGGTAGGTGTCGTGTCCGGCTTGATGCGGATCTGGCATCAACATTTTCACGTTGCGCCCGACGACCTCGAATGCGGCGTAGCCGAACAACTGCTCGCAAGCCGGGTTGAACATCAACACTGTGCCGACAGCGTCGATCAGAATAACGCCGTCAACCGCTGTATCGACCACTGCTCTGAAACGCGACTGTTCCTGATGGGCGTGCATATTAGTTCAGGACTGGGATGACGACGGCGGTAGGAGGCTGCTGAGGAGTTCGGCAAGTTGACGAGCGCGGAACGGCTTCATCAAGGTGGCGTTGGCGCCAAGTGAGGCGGCGATCGCGGCGGTTTCCTGGCCGTCGATAGTGACGGCGCCGGAGATCGCGACGATCGGGATGTCTGGCCAGCGACCGCGCGCTTCGGAGATGAATTGCGCGCCATCTGTGCCGGGCATGTTCATGTCGGTGACGATCGCGTCGATGCCGCCGCGCTGGACGATATCGAATCCGGCTGCAGCGCCGGGGGCGGTCACAACGTCAAAGCCAGCGTCGTTGAGGCCAAGCGCCAGCGCATCGCGGACGAAGATGTCATCATCAACAAGGCAGACCTTCGCACGCGCCGCCATCCACCATCCTCGCAACTACCTTGGATTGGTAACATAGGGGAAAGTGGAAGTCTCGCAGCGCGGAAGGTATGCTTGCTTGTTCCAAGCTTGCTTAATAAGCGGATACCAACGTCACGCCGAGTTGACGCCAACGCCGATCGGGCAGCTCACGCCAGTTCCGCCGAGCCCACAGTAACCGTTCGGGTTCTTCGCCAAATACTGCTGATGATAGTCTTCGGCGTAGTAGAAGGCCGGCGCATCTGTGATTTCCGTAGTGATTTGCCCGTAACCGGCGGCGCGTAACTTGTCCGCATACGCTGCGCGCGCAGCTTCGGCTGCCGCTTTCTGTGCGGGTGAGGTGGCGTAGATGGCGGAGCGGTATTGCGTGCCGATGTCGCCGCCCTGGCGCATGCCTTGGGTCGGATCGTGGTTTTCGAAAAAGAGCTTCAGCAGCGCTTCATAGCTGATCATTTTCGGATCGAAGATGACGCGCACGACTTCGGTGTGGCCGGTGCGGCCGCTGCAGACTTCCTCGTAGGTCGGGTTCGGCGTGATGCCGCCGGCATAGCCGGCAGAGGTGCTCCAGACGCCGGGCGTCTGCCAGAACTTGCGCTCGGCGCCCCAGAAACATCCAAGCCCAAACACCGCTTCTTCGAGACCGGCAGGGAACGGCGGCTTCAGCGCGTTGCCGTTGACGAAATGGGTCTTTCCGATCGCGAGCGGCTCGTTGCGGCCGGGAAGGGCTTGGTCGGGACTGGGCAGGACTGTGGAGCGGGCCATGAAGAACCTCGTTTGCGGGTGAGCCTAATGTAGGCAGCCCGCGCGCGGCGCGCACCCCGGGAGAACGGGTGCGGGCTTTGGTCTCGGGGGAGGAGAAGGGCGCGGCGGGCTGCGAGTAAGGAGTACGCGGGCTCTGCCTTGCCGGTTACGCGCCTTGCGCGCGGCGGCGGCCCCCGTCATAAACCGCCCGCCGGACAGGTGGCCGAGTGGCTGAAGGCGCACGCTTGGAAAGCGTGTTTAGGTGCAAGCCTAACGAGGGTTCGAATCCCTCTCTGTCCGCCAGCATGCTCCAGCCTGATCCAAGCTGAGACACCCACCGGGTTGATATTCAAAAGATTTGTTGCTCACGTGAGATCGCCCGATGTCGGCCTGTCTCACCAAGTGTGGGGTATGTTTCGGGCACATACCCCACTTCGCACGACAACATACCCCACTTCGCATCATGCCCATTTCCGAAGCCCAAGTCAGAACAGCAAAATCCGCCGCGAAGGCGTTCAAGCTCTACGACTCGGAGGGCTTGTTTCTTCTTGTCACGCCGAGCGGTGGGAAGCTCTGGCGCATGCGCTTCAAGTTCGACGGCAAAGAGAAGCTGCTGACACTCGGGGCCTATCCGAAAGTTGGTCTCGCTGCCGCCCGCAAGAAGCGCAATGCGGCGATCGAAGACATTCAAGCCGGAATTGATCCGGCGGCGGCGCGGGCAGAGGCAAAGGCCGCATCAGCGCAAGCGAAGCGAAACACCTTCAAGTCGGTCGCTCTTGAGTGGCACCAACTTCATCTGCACGAATGGACGCCAGCCTATGCGGCGCAAATTCTTAAACGTCTTGAGGCCGACATTTTTCCCAAGGTGGGTGAGGACGATATCGCCGAAATCAGACCGGCGAAGATGCTGGAAGTCTTGAAGGCGGTTGAAGCCCGAGGGGTGCTCGAAACCAACCGCCGACTGAAACAGTACTGTTCCGCGATCTTCCGCTTTGGCATCGCCAGCCAATATTGCGAGCACGACGCCGCCGCCCCGCTGAAGGGCGCATTGAAGCCGCCGCCCCGACCGAAGCACCACAAAGCGTTGGCGAGATCGCAGGTCGGAGACTTCCTTATTCGGCTCGCCGGTTACGACGGCGAACCAGAAACCCGCATCGCCATCAACCTCGCGCTACTGATGGCGCCGAGGACTACGGAGCTTCGCGCGTCGCGCTGGTCGGAATTTGAAGGTCTTGAGAGCGATCAAGAGGAGGGGCTGTGGCGAGTGCCGGCGGAGCGAATGAAGATGAGCGCGCCCCACCTGGTGCCATTGTCGCGACAGGCGCGGGCGCTTCTGCTCGAATTGAAGAAGCGCACCGGCAAGAGCCCATATCTGTTTCCGAGCAACACGGCGGAGGGGTTCATGTCGAACAACACCATGCTGTTTGCGCTCTATCGACTTGGCTTCCACGGGCGAACAACGACGCACGGGTTTCGCCGCCTCTTTTCAACCGAGGCGAACGAGCACGGCTGGAACGAGGACTGGGTGGAGCGGCAGCTCGCGCACGATGAGCGCAATCGATCTCGCGCGGCCTACAATGCTGCGCAATACCTGCCGCAGCGTCGCGAAATGATGCAGTGGTGGGCTGATCATCTCGACGGGTTAAAGGCGGCTGAGGCCGCTCGGCTAAGCGGTCGCGATGCGGATTTCCCGAGCGCCTAATTTCTCATCAGGCGATCCGCAGACTAATCGGCCCCACGCATACTCCCGGCCTTGCCTCTCATGCCTGAACGCTGCGCACCAAAATCGCGGTCGGCAGATTTCCAGTCTTAGGAATAAGTTTGATCGAAAGCGTCGCGTACGGCGGTGAGCATGGTCAGTGCGAGATCCGTGTTCGGCCCATCGTACTTTAGTTGGCGGAGCAGGTATGCATACGCGGTTGCATACACTTCACGGTCTCCGGCCGCGACTTCATGCGCCCAATCTCGGCAGGCCGCGACGAAATCTGAAGCGGGGGCGGCGCCAGCAAACGCCGCCCGGTTAGCCCATGTCTTGGCTTGATCTTCGCTCGGCCACGCGTCTCCCAAGAGGGGGGAATCGGGATGAAACTTGCTGCATAGTTCGAGCGTGATTGGATCAAGAGACGCGGGGCCTAGTCCCACGGAGGCAAAGTCGATCAAAACCGGTGCGCGACCAGTGTCGAAAAGTACATTGCCTCCGTGTAGATCTGCATGAACACAGCATTCGCGCGTGAGTATCATTTTTGACTCAAGGGCCGACGCCCAACTGAGATCGAAGCGCTTCTTTATGGCACTCGCGCTTTTGTCATCAAGAATGCGCCGGCGTATCGTTGACACTTTGCGTCGCGCAGTTGGCGCGCCGGTCCGCCACGGTGCCGTGCGCTCTTTCAGGGTATTGACGATTTCCTTCGCCGCGAGTGGCTCGTTAGCAATGACGGAGAACAGGGATGCATCGAACCCGTCCAGTAGCCGATAAAACACGCCGCCAAATGTTCGAGCGCCTGCTCTGACAACATCCACCTTCGCGGGGAAGGCGCCGGGCGGAAGGCGGATCACGTCAGCGTCGAATTTCGATACCTCACCATCGACGGAAGCGATCTCATCAAGTTTGGCCGCCGCCACGATTCGACTGGCGCCTTGATCATCACGAACTTTTATTCTGAGCACTCGGGCTGACGATAGACCGCCAGCGAGTGGAAATACCTCGCAGACAGAGCCCCCACGTTTGCGGGTGAAAATCCGGAGCACCCGCTTTTGGTCGGTGCTCAGATTGATGCTGGCTCCCTGGGTGGCAATTTCCACTTCATCAGTGTCTGCAATTTGCTTTCCAACGCGCCGAAGCTCAGTGAGCATCTCTGGCAAATCGGCCTTCCGAAGCAATTGAACGGTAGGCGAAGCGGTTCCCGTCCCCCAAACATCGATCTGTTCTGCGTGGCGAAGGAGGTCAGTGATCACGGCGTCCGCCGAGGATCCGGTAAGAAAGAATATTGGCGTCCTCGGGGCCGCAGCTCGAACTTCGTGGAACACCGCGAGGCCGTGGGTCACTGCGAGATCGAGGCCCGCGTCAACGGTGGGCAGATTTAAGTCCAAAATGTAGAGATCAAATCCGGCCGAGCGTATCGCCGCGCTTGCGCCATCGCGGCTCTTGGCAACCGTCACGGTCGCCTTGGCAATCTTCTCAATTTCTGGGACGACGGCAGCGAGAAAGTCCTCGTCGTCGTCCACCAGTAAGACTCTCATTCAGGATACATACCAACGGAGTTCCAGCCTGGCTCCCCCGTTTTTATCGGGTGCAAGTTCAATGCTGCCATCCAGGGACTCCATTGCTTGTCGGGCGATGGGCAGGCCCATCCCGATGTGCTTCTGTTTTGAAGTCGTTCCGATTTTGAAGGCGCCGCTAGTTGTTATGCCTGGCCCGCTGTCGATAATTGTCAGCCAGTTCTCGATGTCGGTCTGCCCCCAACTGATTATGACCGGAAATCCGTCTGGCACTTCGGCCAAGCTGCCCACCGCCTCGATCGCGTTTCGGATCCCGTTGACGATGGCCAATCGCAACAAGTCCGGATCTGTTTCAATTATCAGCGGCGCGGGACCTACCAGTGAGCAGTGGATTCCGGCATTCTCCGCTTGAACAATTTCTTTGACCAACGCGGCCAAGTCCACACCGCGACGCTTGGGTGCTGTAGCTGCTCGTTTCAGCGATTCAATTGCACCGAGAAGGCGATCGAGTTTTTCCAACTCGGTTCTCACGCCGCTAGTTTCCCAGTTCGGCACTTCCTCGTGGGCGCGAACTTTCAACACTCCAATAATCGGCTGAAATTCGTGCAGGATGGTGCCCGTTACTTCCTCCATAGCGCGGGCATAGATTTGCTTCGTGGCCTCTTCTTGCGGCTCTTGCGGCGCGAGATCTTCACCGGCTGGTTCGGTCGTGGGCGCGCGTTGTGCGCTGTCGAGTGCCTCTGAGAGCGCGCGCTTCACCCAAGATACCGTCTCAACCTTCAATCGCTGCCTGATGAGCTTTTTGTCAGCGGCGGTGCTGTTCTTTCGAAAATAGCGCGCTGCCTTTAGTCTCTCGTGAGGCGATGCCGATCGAAGCAGGCGGCTGGCTTGCTCACGATCCATGGTTAGACGTTGTGAAATTGAGCGTAAAACTTGGCGCGCTGGCTGAAGGCCTTTGCGCCGCCTTCCATGACAGTCGTGATGGCTTCAACGGCATCAGGATGATCAAGCGCTTCGGCAATGCGCACGAAACCCCTGCGTCCATCCGAGTCCATTTGGACAACCAAGTCGGCATTCCCTAAGACCGGGACGTTTGCATTGTGCGTGGTGAAGATCAGCTGCGATGTTGGCGTTCGATTATTGACCGCTCGAATGATTGTGTCGACGATGAACGCATTATCAATGTGATCTTCTGGCTGATCCACGATGAGGACGCGATCATGGTGTTCAAGGACGATTGGCAGAACGACCGTGCATCTCTGACCCGTCGAAAGCTCACTCGCGTCCTTGAAGTCTTGACCGTCCAAGAGACGAAGGTTCACCGAATCCTCGACGAGCGCTGTCGCCAATTCGCCAAGTGAGACTTCGCGCAATTGCGCAAGAATACGTGCTGCGCGATCGCGGTTGATTTCCGCGACGTCTGCCAACAATTCGAAGTCGTTGCTTTCGGCAGCCTCCACCAATTCCCGAGGAGAGACGCGCTGAGCGAGCTGTGGAACGATTTCGTTGTATTTGAGTCCGCTGCCGCGCAATGCGGCGGTTATTAAGTCAGCGTAGTTCGTGAAGATCCCAGACCGCACCGCCTCAACCTGTACGCGGGGTCCGAGGCTTTTCGTTAGGCCGCTGGCCGCTGTGTTGCGTAAATCGAACCGCTGCTGACGCAGTTGTTCTAGCCGTTCCAACTGTTCCCCACGCTTCTTCCGTAAAGATGCAAGCTTCGCTCGCTGACGCTTGAGCAGGTCCTGCAACGCAGTAAGTTGAGCCTTGCGCTCACGCAGTGCGGCACCTTGTCGGACGATCGCGCCGGCGCCTTGCTGGATTGTTTCAATTTCTCGCCGAAGTTGGCGAGCATTCTGTTCGATGACGGTTCGGTCGGAGGCGATTGACACTAGAGTCGTGTCCGCTTGCTCAGCGATCTCACGTACTTCCGTGTACACGGCGCGGAGCCGGCGAAGGGCGCGGACAAACGCCGGGCGCATTTCGCCGAGAGGATCGGGGGCGGGACCGGTCCACGGCTCGATCTCGTCGTCATGAATTTCCGTGGAGAGCGTTTCGGACCAACGCACGGTCAAATCCCGGAAGCGTTCGACGTGATCGTGACGGACCGCTGAATTCGCTAAGCGTTCCGAAAAGACATCTAGTTGTTTCTTTTTTTCCGCGGCCGCCGTGGAGCTTGCAGTCAATTCGGCCTCTTTCTGTGCATGCTCCGACAGCGAGGCGTCGACGCTGGGAAGTTCATTGAGTTGCTCAGTCAAGGTGGCAATCTGATCGAGAACCTCAGCAATTTCCGAAGTGAATGAACTTGCAAGTGCCGTGGCTTGAGCCTCCGCCTCGCCAATGGTCGCGCGTCCACGCACGAAACTATCCAATAGCCGGAGTCGGCCTTCGGCGTGCAGGCCGACGGCTTCAATCTCTGTTTGCGAAAAAATGATGGGCGCGGTGAACTGACCGTCCGCCTTTGGCATTTCATCGTCAGCCGAACGTGAGATCGTCACCGGACCGTTCGCGCCTCGAAGAGTGAGGGTAACCTGTCCTGAGCCAAGCACAGACCGCGCGTGCTCGATTGATTTCCTTGTTGACGCAGGAGTGTAACCATTCACTCCCAAGGCGAACCGAATGAGTTCGATCAGCGAGGTTTTCCCCGTGCCTCTCGCTCCAATGATCACGTTGAGACCCGGCCGAAAGGACAAGTCCAATCCGTCTAGGAAGCCTTCCTCGATTTGTACTCGTTCAATCTGCAAAGTGAATCACCTGTGATCGAGGACCATTAAGTAAAACTGCTTGGTGCGCGCGACGCAAATGCATCGTAAGTCGTTGTAATATATAGGGGGCTCTTGCGCGCCATAGTGATGTTTTTCAACGGGCGTACGTTGAGGCCGCAAGGAGCACGCGGCGGCCACCCCGTATTGCAATGCCCAAGCGGCAATGGCCGCTGATTAGCGCGCAATAGGCGTGCCCGTTTGCGGGCGCGGGTCAGTACGCTACTTGCGCTCATCCCAGCGCCGACGCTGGGCACTCGCCGCCTCCCACATCAAGGTAACAAGTGCAGCTCCTTTGGGGGAGCCTTTTCCAGTCGTCGCCTCAGCCGGTGCCAGATTGAACGCCTTGATGATCTTGCGAAGGTCGGCGTCCTTCATCTGCCCGAAGGTTTGGCGAAAATGATCCACACCTTTCCCCGCGACCACGAAAGGGTCGAGGAACGGCATCGCGCCTTGGACGTCGGCCGAGGTTTCTATCTTCACCTCCACCGGGATGTTGAGTGCCTTGGTCAATTCGGCGGCGAATGCCGGATCACGTTCAGCCTGCCGCCTGAGAACATCCCAAAATGCGTCCAGCGCGCCGAGGGCGGAGGAATGCGAGTTCATGAGACTACTCCGTGTTTCTTGAGGCTCGCGGCGAACGCGCGCAAATCATCGACGCGTGGCCCATACTTAGATTTCAGCGTGCTATGCGGACCCAACTCTGGCGGATTCATGGCCCGCATGTAGTCGACAGTCTCCGGAAAGTCAGGCGACAACTGGCGGATCAAACCGTCGTTCTGCCGCTCGATTAGGCGCGTCGCGATTTGGTTTTGCTCTGCTCTCCCCATCGCAGCACCGACACGCGTCCGCACGACAAATATTTCCGTGCTTAGCTTGAGCATTCCACGCACTCCGAGAGTTCGGAACACTTCTTGGCTTTCAAAGCACAGTGCATTCAGCGGCGTCGGTACAACGATCGCATCAGCTAACCGAAGCGCCGCCCGCGTAAGCGCAGAAAACGCGGGGGAGCAGTCCATGACGCAATAATCAAAGTTCTTGCGAATTTCGCGGAGAGATGTTTGGAGCTGATCAGTCAGCCGATGGGATGGATCGCTCGCGGACGGACCTTCAAACTCCATCTCTCCGAACCGCATACGCGTTGAAGCGACAGCGAGCTTCAACACAGCCCGCTCAGATTTCGGTCGCTCCGAACCGCCCCACAACCCGACATCCTCCAGCGTCCCGGTTAGTCTCGGCATTTGGCCCGCAGCCGCATCTTCTAGCCAACGAGCCATGCTCGAGCTTTCGGCATGCGAGTGAAATGCCGACGGACCCAAGAGTGACCATGACAGGTTTGCTTGGGGGTCGAGATCGAGCGCCAAGACGCGCTTATCGAGGATGGCGGAAAGCGTGTCGGCCAGAATAATGCTCGTGGTCGTCTTCCCCACGCCGCCCTTCATATTGCCCACAGCGATGATCTTCACGTTCGTGGCTCCAAGCCGAGCCAACGCAGCACCTCCGCCGTATGACCTTCCGCTTCTAGCGCTTTACTCAGAAATTGATCCCGCAGATCTGGATCCGGACTGGTTCGTTCAGGCGGCACAATCAGCTGATACGAACTCCAAAGCTCTGGGTCCGTGAACGTGACGAGACCTACGCCAAAGCGACGGGCCTGCGCGATAAGCTCAGGTCCAGGTCCTGCTTCATGCGGCATGATGAAAACAACGAAGTCGCCGATTCTTCCTTGGGCGAGCGTCTGGTGGAGGCCGGGCAAAGCGCGGGTGCCCGCTGGCTTCACTTCGATGGTGTACAGATCGAGAGTCGGAATGGGCTCGAAGCGCCGGCGATGTACGTGAATGAGCGCCAAGTCTGGGCGCATCCAGACGCCCCCATCGATCCAATCCAGATTAGCTGTGATGAGAACACGGCGCTGGGTTTCCTGCCGTGGGCCGTTTCGGACGAGCGGAAACTCAGCCTCAATCCAGCTTCTCACCAACGGATATAGGTCCGCCTCTGGCATTCGGCCCCCCGGATGTCTTCAACCCCAGGGCGATAGAAAGACACCTTTAGAAAGAAAGCTAGTGCGTGAGCTTTCGTAGCCCCGTGGTCGACGCCGCCGGCAGGCGCCGGCGACTTTCGTTCGGGACGCCCCGCGGCCCGACGCTTTCACGTCAGCCATCGCGCGCAGTGCGGGCCAAGGGTCGCGCGAAGCGCGGCGCGGCACGCGCTTGCCCTTGGCGCGCGCGAGCACGGTGGCACCTCATTGTTTCCCGTTGTTGCCGGACCGTTTCCCGTCGTTTCCGCCGCTGGCGGCATGGGTTGGAATGCCTGTCAATAGGCACGAACGTGCCCGTTGACGGAGCGTATCCGGCGCCGAGTCTCGGGCATGCCTGTGGATAACTCAGAAGGAGTTGGACATGATCAGCAATGGTCCGCAACGCATCAATCGCCTGCTATCGCGGAAGGACGCCGCGATCTTCCTCGCCAGCCTCGGCCTCACGATCTCCGCGCAAACGCTTGCGCGGCTACTCTGCGAGAAGAAGGGACCGATGTGCATGCGCGTCGGCAGCCGCGCCATGTACCGGGAGTGCGATCTCCTCGATTACTTCCGCCAGCAATGCAGCGCGCCGCGCCAATCGTCTGATGAGCCGTTGCGGCCCGCATCGAACGACCATCTGCCGTTTCCAGCGAACGATCGCGATAGCCCCCCGCGTGACGCCTAATTGGCGTTCGCGGGTCCTCTCGCAGGGCGGAGCCGCCGCAGCGTGTTTGTGAGGTGTGTATGGACGCCAGTGACAACCAACGACACGCCATGCGTCTTCCCTGTCGGATCGGGCCGTCTGATCCGCGTTGCGAAGCCTCGGAGGGTGATAACGTCGCCGCAGCTTTGCGCTCGGTCGATCTGCGCGCAGAGGCCCTCATGATCGCAATAACAACCCAGCACCTCAACCTGGTGCAGGCGCCACTTTCCGAAGTCGAGGCGCGGGGTCTTCAGGAGTATCAGATATTCGAAGCGGTCGAACACTCGGCCGGTCGCGCGCCACTTGCGCATGGCCTCAACCCTTTCGGCCCATGACGCGCAAATCCTCGATGGTGCTCAGCAATATGCGATGCGCGCCCGGGTAATCCTCCGGATCAATGACCTCCGCGACGACGCTCAGTTTGGCGGCGGCGCCGTCCACTGTAAGCGCGGGAATGCCCCGCAATCGCCGGACGATGCGAACGCCCGCTCGCACACAGCGCTCATATTCCGCATCGATGGCGTAGAGCAGTTGCGCCTCCGGCAGCGCGCGCTGCTCGGCTTTACTAAGGTTGAACCAATCGCGGTTGTCGCCCAGCCATGCCTCGCGGTTCCCCCACTGGCGCATGAGAAGCTCTTGGCGGCGCGCAAGCTCGGCATAGTGAGCACACAGCACGAGCACCGGATCGGCGGCGGCGGCAGGGGTGAACTTGCCGTCCGTGAGCAGAGGCGCCGAACCCAAAGCGGCGACGACCTTGCGGCGTGAGAGGCGAGCCATCAGCGCACCCGTCGCAAGCTGTGTCGAACCGTCTCAATGAGACAGCCCGAGACAATCACCGCCGCGAACAGACCGGCGCCAACGCTATCGAACTGAACGCCGACGAAGTGCCCGGCCACAATGCCGGCGTAAGTCGGCGGACCCAGCACGATTAAAATGATCAGCCAATACCAAAGCAGCCGCAGCATGATGATTGCCACGGTGATCAGAAGCGCAAAGCCGGCGAGCGAGCCACAATCCATCGTCAGCCGCCGTGCAGCGCGCGGTAGTCGCGCAAAATGCTGGCGATCAGGCGATGCGCTTCTTCATTTTCCTCCGGGCACACTTCGATCGCGGCGATGGCGAGCTTGCCGCAGATGCCGAGCGGCGAAGTCGCGACAAGCGCCGGAAGTGACGCGAGCAGGACGCGGTTCTCTTCGTGAAGTGCGTCCATGCGATCATAGAGATCGTCCATCTCATGTTTTTCGGGGAAGCGTTTGCGCTGGGCGCGCGTGAGCTTGGACCAGTTGTGATCCCGGAAGAGTCGCGTCTCGATCTGCTGCCAGCGCTTGCCCAGGCGCTCGTGCTCGGCATGACGTGACAGCCAAGTCTCACACACGGGCGCGGCAGAATCTGGCGCACTCCCGGAAAACAATGGCACCGCCGCCGCGCCACTCAGTACGAGCCGGCGTGTCGGGGACTGCGCGCGTGCGCTCTCGTTCGCCGTTCCGGGGGGACGTCGAGACATTGTTTAGACCTTCGAGTATTTAGTGAGCGAGAAAGTATCACCTGCGCCGTTATCGCGCAACATTAAAACGCATGTGAGCGAAATTAGTGCTTCTTGCTGGTCAAATACGAGCTGCGCGGGCGCTGTTGGATTGGAGCCAGCAAATGCTGGCGGACGAAAGCGGGGTTTCGCTCGCGACTGTCCGAAGAATAGAGAGCGATCGAGGGCCGGAGCGAAGCACGGTGCCTAACCGCGACGCGATTCAACGCGCGTTGGAGAAGGGCGGCATCGTATTCATGGCGAAAGACGCCAGCGGCGGCGCTGGCGTACGATTGAAGCGTTAGTCCGCGATTGGCCGATCGAGGCCGGTCGTTTTTGGTCACGAATTGTCCGGTTCGACCAGGAAAGTGAACGCAGCGGGTCGGGCTACCTGCGGGCCAGATCGCCTAATCACCAACATCCTGGACTGCGGGAAATGGCTTGCGCGTGCGCGGGTCAGCCCATATTCGCCGAGGGCTCTTCAAAGGGCGGTAACAAACTGGCGCTAACACTGATTCGATGGCTTTGCTTCGCCAACTCCTGACTGGTCTGCTTGCGGTCGCCCTGACGCAATTTGGCGTTTTGGCGTCTGCACCGGCGCATGCCCATGCGGACGGGGCGGGACATGGCGTTCGGGAAATCGTTGTGTCGCATGGGCACACGGATTTCGAACAGCCCAGCGGCCAGCACGATCACGGCGATCATCACGACGACGATGATCAGCATCACGACGTGCTCGCTATCGAAGCAGCGCCAAGCGATTCCGCGCCTGAATCGGACGACACCGGGCACGGGGAGCACGCGCATGTTCACGGGCTGCAACAATTTGCGCCGACCGATGCTGCTGGCGCGCTCCCAATCCGAGCGGTCTATGCTGAGGTCTTGCACCCCGTCGATCTGACCGGCGCCGTCAGCCACTCAACTTACCCGCCGCGCCGCCCTCCACGCACGTTCCTCTGATCGAAACGCTGCGCCTGTCCGCAAGGATGGGGCGCGCTTGTTTGCGACAGAGGAGGGATTTCCTTGTCTTCCAATATTGTTGCGGCCCTGGTTGGGGTCGCGAGCGTCGTGGGTTTGTCCTGCGAGGCGGCTGCGCAAGCGCAAGAAGCGGTGCTGACGCGCACCGATGCGCTCGCTCTCGCGCTAGCGGATGATCCGAGCATTGCTGCTGCTGATGCGGCAAGCCGTGCTGCGGATGCTGGGGCGCGGCAAGCTGGCCGTTGGAATAATCCCACGCTTGAAGTTCAACGCGAGAACTTCGAGGGCTCGGGACTCTACACAGGTTCAGAGCGGGCTGAGACGACCTATGGCGTGCGCCAGCCTTTGGAACTTGGCGGTGACCTCGGGGCGCGACGTCGTATTGCGCAGCGGGATCGGGACATTGCGCGCATTGGTGCGGGTTTGCAGCGGCTCGATGTCGTTGAAGAAGTCGAGCACGCTTATATTGATGCGCAGGCGGCCGAAGCTGTGCGTGTGCTCGCCGAGGAGCGTTTGGCTGTTGCACGGGAGTTGGCCGAAGCCGTCGATCGCCGTGTGCGCGCAGCACGTGATCCGTTCATGGCGGGATCACGGTCGCAGGCCCGTTTAGCTGAGGCGGAAATCGAAGCAGAGAGCGCGCGTCGTGGCGCGATCAGCGCTCGCCAGCGCTTGGCTAGCTATTGGCTTGGGGAAGATAACTTTCAGATCGATCTCGCTTCGTTTGATCAATTGTCCGGCGATGCTTCTGCGCCCGGCGTTTCACCTGACGTGGCATTGGCTGACGCCGAAACACAAAGAGCTGAAGCGCTGTTGCGGCTGGAGCGTGCGCGCTCGATCCCGAATGTCGATCTCCAGCTTGGATACCGCGAGTTCGAGGAGACTGACGAAACCGCACTCGTTGTCGGCTTTTCCGTTCCCCTGCAACTTTGGGATCGTAACGCTGATGGCATAGCGCGCGCTCGCGCCGATCGCGATCGCTTTGGTCATCAACGTGAAGCGCGTGAGCGGGCCTTGGCGAGAGAGCGGGCGCTGTTGACTGATCAATCGGAGCGCACGCGGATCGAAGTCACCGGGCTAGATGCGCGCGTCATCCCGAGCAGTCAGGAAGCACTTGCGTTCGCGCGTGACGGCTACGCGCGCGGGGCTTTTTCATACATCGACGTGCTGGAGGCGCAGCGTGCGCTGTCGGAAGCACGTCTGCGGCGCGTGATGGCGCTTCGTTCCTATCATCGCGCGCTTGCGTCGTTAGCGCGTCTGGCCGGCGTACGCGCCGAGGAGACTTCACAATGATCCGGTTCAATCACTTGTGGCTGCGCGCCGCGCTTGTCGGGGTGGCTCTCGCGACAGCTGCTGCATGCGGTTCTGGGGCTCCAGCCGGCGAAGAAGAGGCGGCCGCAGCGGAGTACGAACGCGGACCGCACCGGGGCCGCATGCTCCGTGACGGTGACTTTGCGGTCGAGATGACGATTTTCGAGGACGGTGTGCCGCCTGAGTATCGCGTCTATGCCTATCTCAACGATCAGCCGATTGATCCGAGCCAGGTGCAGCTGAGCGTCACGCTCACGCGACTAGGTGATCGCGTGGACCGATTCAACTTCGCGGCGGAAGGCGATTATCTGCGCGGCGACGGCGTAGTGACGGAGCCGCACTCCTTCGATGTCGCTGTGAGAGCCGTTCACGCTGGAGAGACCCACGACTGGGCTTACGAGTCCTATGAAGGACGCACCACGATAGGCGCAGCCCAAGCTGAAGCGGCGGGCATCGTTGTTGAAGCGGCGGGTCCAGCAACAATCGAAGAAACGATCGCGCTCGCTGGCCGCGTTGAACTCCAGCCGCAGGGTCGCGCCGACATCACCGCATGGTATCCGGGGCGGATCGTGTCGATGCGCCCGGCAATCGGTGATCGGGTTCGGCGCGGTGAGACGTTGGCGAGCGTCACATCGAGCGAGAGCCTGCAGACATATGCTATCCCATCGCCGATCAACGGCATCGTGATGGCGCGTCAGGCCAATGTCGGCGACGTGGCAGGGGCCACCCCGATCTATGTGATCGCCGACGCAAGCCAGGTGCATGCGGAGTTTTACGTCTATCCGCGAGATGCTGAGCGTCTGCGCACTGGCCAGCCTGTGACCATACGGAGCCTCAGCGGAGATCACATCGTGAGGGCGCCGATCGAGGCTATTCTGCCGACCGCCGACATGATGACGCAAACCATTGTCGCACACGTCGATCTGCCGAATGCCGACATGCGCTGGCGGCCGGGGCAGGCGGTGGAAGGGGCGGCCGTTGTCTCGACGTTTGAAGCGCCGCTGGCGGTGCGTACACGCGCGTTGCAGCGCTTCCGCGACTTCACCGTGGTGTATGCCCGCGTCGGGGAGACGTACGAAGTGCGCATGCTCGAACTTGGGCGGCGCACGCCGGAATGGACCGAAGTGCTTGGCGGTCTGGAGCCAGGCGAAGTTTACGTCATCGACAACGCCTTCCTGATCCGCGCGGACATCGACAAGTCCGGCGCGAGCCATGACCACTGAGAGGAACGAGCATGCTTGAGCGTATCGTTCACCTCGCGATCCGGCATCGCTGGATCGTTTTAGCGCTAGTCTTATTGTCCGCCGGCGTAGGCGTCTGGAGTTTTCAGCGCCTTCCCATCGACGCAACGCCGGACATCACCAATGTTCAGGTGCAGATCAATAGCGAGGCCGATGGCTTTTCGCCGCTCGAAGCTGAGCAGCGGCTGACGTTTCCGATTGAGACTGCGCTCGCAGGGTTGCCGGGACTTCAATACACGCGCTCGATCTCGCGCTACGGCCTGAGCCAAGTCACCGTTGTCTTCGAAGATGGCACGGACATCTATTTCGCGCGGCAGCTCGTCAACGAGCGCTTGCTGTCTGTGCGTAGTCAATTGCCCGAAGGCGTTGAACCGGAGCTTGGGCCGATCGCTTCGGGCCTCGGCGAAATCTTCATGTACACGGTCGAGGCGGAAGAAGGCGCGACGCGCCCCGACGGCGAGGAGTGGACGCCAGAAGATCTGCGAACGCTGCAAGACTGGGTGATCCGCCCGCAACTCCGCAACACGCCAGGCGTCACTGAGGTCAACACCATTGGCGGCTACCAGCGCCAGTATCACGTCACGCCTTGGCCGGATCGGTTGGCGGCGGCCGGTCTGACAATCGACGACGTGATTGAAGCGTTGGCGGAAAACAATTCCAACGTCGGCGCGGGCTATGTCGAACGCTATGGTGAGCAATTGCTGGTGCGCAGTAGCGGCCAAGCGCAAGGCATTGCGGACTTGCAAAGCATCATCGTCTCCAACCGGGCGGGTGTGCCCGTGCGGATCGTCGATGTCGCCGATGTCATTATGGGCGAAGAGCTGCGCACTGGCGCTGCAACCGAGAACGGCCGTGAAGTCGTGCTCGGCACCGTCTTCATGCTCATGGGGGAGAACAGCCGCGAAGTCGCGCGCGCCGTGGCGCAGCGTCTGGAGGAAGCCTCACGGGCTCTGCCGGACGGTGTCGTGGCTACGCCAGTCTATGATCGCACCGAGCTGGTCGATCGCACGATCGAGACGGTCGAGAAGAACCTTCTCGAAGGCGCGCTTCTCGTTATCGTCGTGCTCTTCCTGCTGCTCGGTAACATTCGGGCGGCCCTCATAACCGCGGCCGTCATTCCGCTCTCCATGCTGCTGACGATCACCGGCATGGTGGAGAACGATGTCTCCGGCAATTTGATGAGCTTGGGCGCGCTCGATTTCGGTCTCATCGTCGATGGCGCGGTGATCATTGTCGAAAATTGCCTCCGGCGCTTCGGGATGGAGCAGCACAGGCTAGGTCGCTTGCTGACCCAGGACGAACGCTTCCGAATGGCGGAGACCGCCACGCTTGAAGTGATCAAGCCGTCGATCTTCGGCGTGCTGATCATTGCGCTCGTCTATGTGCCGATCTTTGCGCTTTCGGGCGTCGAAGGGAAGATGTTCCACCCGATGGCCTTCACGGTCATGTTCGCGCTGACGGCCGCCTTGATCTTGTCGCTGACCTTCGTGCCAGCGGCGGTCGCCATGTTCGTCACTGGCAAGGTGGATGAGAAAGAAAGCCGCGTCATGCGCACGGCGCGCGGCTGGTACGCACCGGCCTTGGATTGGGCATTGCGCGCACGGACGATGGTTGTCGGTGGCGCGGTTGGCCTCGTCTTGGTGTTTGGCTTGATCGCGTCGCGGATGGGTTCGGAGTTCATTCCGAACTTGGACGAAGGCGACATCGCGCTTCATGCCTTGCGCATTCCGGGCACGAGTCTCAGCCAAGCGATCCAGATGCAAACCCAGCTCGAAGCACGGCTCCGCGAGTTTCCAGAGGTCGAACGCATTGTTTCCAAGATCGGCACGGCGGAAGTCGCGACCGACCCGATGCCGCCGAGTGTAGCCGACACCTTCATCTTTCTGCGGCCGCGCAGCGAATGGCCGAACAGCTGGCGTTCGCGCGCAGACTTGCTGGCTGAGATGCAGGCGGCCGTAGAAGAGATTCCCGGCAACAATTACGAGTTCACGCAACCCATCCAGATGCGGTTCAACGAACTCTTGTCGGGCGTGCGAGCCGATGTCGCGATCAAGGTGTTCGGCGACGATCTCGATGCGCTTCTGGAAACCGGGGCGACCATCGAGGACATCGTTGCGGGCATTCCTGGCGCGCAAGATGTGAAGGTCGAGCAGATCACCGGACTTCCGGTGCTGCAAGTCACACCCGATCGCGCCGCTCTCGCGCGTTACGGGCTGAATGTCTCCGATGTGCAGAACGTGTTGCGCGCGTCTCTTGGCGGCGCGGTCGCGGGCCAAATCTTCGAAGGTGACCGCCGTTTCGATGTGGTCGTGCGTCTGCCTGAACAGATCAGGCAGGACGTCGATGAGATCGGACGCCTCCGCATCCCGTTGCCTGGTGCGGCGGACGGCGTGCGCGGGTTCGTGCCGCTTCAAGAGTTGGCATCGATCGAGTTGACGGTCGGGGCCAATCAGATCAGCCGCGAGAATGGCAAGCGCCGTGTCGTGGTCACGGCGAATGTGCGTGGCCGCGATCTTGGCTCGTTCGTTCAAGAGGTACAGCGTCGCATTGGCGATGAAGTGGAGCTGCCGCCCGGCTATTGGGTGGAGTATGGCGGCACGTTCCAGCAATTGATCTCAGGCGCTCAACGGCTCGCGCTTGTCGTGCCAATGGCGCTGCTGCTGATCTTTGGCTTGCTCTACATGCTGTTCCGCTCGGCGAAGGACGCGGCCATTGTGTTTTCGGGCGTGCCGCTGGCGCTCACCGGGGGCGTTCTCGCGCTCTTGCTTCGTGGGTTGCCACTTTCGATTTCGGCCGGCGTTGGTTTCATCGCCCTCTCAGGCGTCGCGGTCTTGAACGGCGTTGTGATGCTTTCCTTCATCCGTTCGCTGCGCGAAGAGGGAAGGCCGCTGGAAGACGCGATCCGCGAAGGCGCATTGACGCGATTGCGGCCCGTGTTGATGACTGCATTGGTCGCCAGCCTCGGCTTCATCCCAATGGCCTTCAATGTGGGCGCGGGCGCTGAAGTGCAGCGGCCGCTGGCGACGGTCGTGATTGGCGGCATCATCTCGTCAACGCTGCTGACCCTGCTTGTGCTGCCAGCGCTCTATCGGCTTGTGCATCGTGAAAAGGAAAGCGAGCGCGAGCCGTGGGAAGTCGATCCGAACGGGGCGCAACCATCAGGCGCGCGGGGCAATTCATGATCCACGATCAAAGCACAGAGAGAGCGATCATGATTGAGCCGACGAACATATCCTGGCGTAGGGCGGGGCTCGCACTATTGGCTGTGGTCCTGGGCCTCTGCGCGCTCAGCGGGACAGCGCTCGCGCACGCCGTCGCGGAGGGCGACAAAGGCTACATTCAGGAGATCTCGGGCGTAAACTTGATCGCCTTCATCTATCTCGGCGCCAAGCACATGGTGACCGGGTACGATCACATTCTCTTTCTGTTCGGCGTGATCTTCTTCCTCTACAGGCTGAAGCACATCGGCATTTATGTGAGCCTCTTCGCCATCGGCCACTCGACTACGATGCTGCTTGGCGTTCTCTTCAAGGTCGGCATCAACAGCTACATCATCGACGCCATCATCGGCTTGTCTGTTGTCTATAAGGCGCTCGACAACATGGGCGCCTATCAGCGCTGGTTCGGCTTTCAGCCCAACACCAAGGCCGCGACCCTGATCTTCGGTCTCTTTCACGGCTTCGGGCTATCGACCAAGATCATCGAATACAACATCTCGTCAGACGGGCTCGTGCCGAACCTCTTGGCGTTCAATGTCGGCGTCGAGATCGGCCAGCTCTTAGCGCTCGGCGCCATTCTCATTGTCATGGGCTTTTGGCGGCGAACCGATGGGTTCTTGCGCCACGCCTACACCGCCAACGCGGTCGTCATGTGCGCAGGCTTTGTGCTCATGGGCTACCAGATCGTCGGCTACCTCGTTTCTTAAGGACCGCGCCAATGTACAACGCAGACTTGCCCACCCGCGCTGAATTGCCTTCGACGAAGCAATTGCTGCGCTCCACTCTGATCGCGCTCGCCACCGCGACCGTCATCCTCGTGTCGGCGGTGTTGCCAGCCGAATACGCGATCGATCCAACCGGCATTGGGCGCGTCCTTGGTCTAACCCAAATGGGCGAGATCAAGATGCAGCTCGCAGCGGAAGCAGCGCAGGACCGAGCCGCTGCCGAGATCGAGGGGTCCCTGACTGAACCAGCCGACGCGCCGGTCGTCGCCGTGGATGCGCGCACCGACGAGATCAGCGTTACCTTGGCGCCGGGCGAGGGCGCGGAAGTGAAGCTGACCATGCAGGAAGGCGCACGCACGCGCTACGAATGGAGCGTCGTGGGCGGCGTTGTGAATTATGATCTCCACGGCGACGGTCGTGGCAATTCAACCAGCTATCAGCAAGGACGCGGCGTGCCTGGACATAGTGGCGAGTTCGAAGCCGCGTTCGATGGCAATCACGGTTGGTTCTGGCGCAACCGCGGCACTTCTGAAGTGACCGTGACGCTTCGCGTTGTCGGCGCACACACTGACATTCGTCGTGTGATCTAGGGTGAACGATGATGACTAAACGACTTCATCTCGCAATCGGTGCGTTTTCCGTCGCGTTGGCGACGCCCGCTATCGCATGGGCGCATGGCGTGCCGAGTGCGGAGGCCGAACGCCTCGCCAACGGCAGTGTGCTCGACTACGCGCTCTCCGGGGCCATGCACATGGTCACCGGTTACGACCATCTTCTGTTCCTATTCGGCGTCATGTTCTTTCTGACGCGGTTCTGGGACATCGTGAAGTTCATCACGGCGTTCACGATCGGCCATAGCATTACGCTTCTTGGCGCGACGTTCGCCGGTATTAGCGCGAACTATTATCTGATCGACGCAGTGATCGCGATTTCGGTGATCTACAAGGGCTTCGATAACGTCGATGGATTCCGCAAAGGCTTTGGCATCGAACCGCCGAACCTGCTTTTCATGGTGTTTGGTTTTGGCCTAATCCACGGCTTCGGCCTGTCGGCGCGGTTGCAACGATTGCCGCTCCCAGAAGAGGGCCTGGTTGAGCGGATTGTCGCTTTCAATGTTGGCGTCGAACTTGGCCAAATCGCTGCACTCATCGCAATGGTTGCAGTGCTGGCGATCCTACGCCGGACAAAGGCATTCGACGCCTTCTCTAGAATCGCCAATTACGGCCTGATCGCTGCGGGCGCGCTGTTGTTCCTATTCCAAATGCATGGGTATTTGCACGCACGCTATTCCGATGAGTTTGGTTTCTCGGAAGACGCGCACTATCATGCGCATCAAGAGATGGACGAAGAGCTGGCGCGTCAGCGCGAGGGACGTGACACGCTGATGCCAGCGGAGGATCTGCAATGATATTCAACACTATGAAGACGCTGTTCTTGGCGATTGCCCTGACATCCTCCGTCGCGGGCCCCGCACTGTCGCACCCAGAGCACGACATGGTCGAGGAAGAGAACCCGCGCCTGCTAGCGCTTAACAGCGCAAGCTACGTCGTGGGCCGCATGGTCGAGCGCAACGCTATTCCGGCGAGTTGGGGAAGCATCGAGCCAACTTCGGCGTTGCTGCGTCAGCGCAACGGCGCGGATGAGTGGGTTGTGACGTTTCAGAACAACGGCATCGCTGATCCTGCTGAGCGCACGCTCTACGTTATGCTGACCTATAGTGGCGTCTACATCGCAGCCAATTATACCGGCCAATAGGAACTCACTGCGACGGCCAGCGTCGATGTAGTTCGTCGATGACGTAGGCGTGCGTATGCGTCTCCACAGCCCCAGCATGGTGCGGGTGATCTGCTGAGAGATCGTCGTGGCGATGAGCGATTTGTTCTGATTCGTGCGACGGCCAAGCAAGCGCCGCACCGATCGCGCCTACAGAGCACAGACATGCCAGAGCTATAAACGAGGCATCGACCCCCAACGACGTGCTAACGAAGCCCGCCACTGGATAAGCGATAAGCCAGCAGGCGTGACTTAGGGCGAAGTGAGCTGCAAAAAGCGCAGGGCGGTCCTCCGCTTGTGATGATTGGCGTAGGACGCGGCCGACGGGCGTCAGCGTCATGGAATATCCGGCGCCAAGCAAAATCCACATCGTCACCAGGCCGGGATAGCCCAAGACCGCGAGCGGTCCGATTGCCAGCAGAGCCGCCATCAACAGTGCGCCGGCCAGCATCACCCGCCGGTCAGGGAAACGGTCGAGCAGCGGCGGAAGCGAGACGGCCGCGATCATCGATCCCAGCCCGAACGCAGCAAGCGCCCACGCGGTTGCTTGCTGATCCAGTCCAAAATCTGACTGGACTAAAACAACGGTGTTCACAAACGCCATCGCGCCGCCAGCGGCAGAGGCCAGCGAAAGCGCCACGAGCCCGCGCAATCTGGGGGTTCGGAGGAAGAGCACTAGGCCAGCTGTGAGCCGCCGCACGAACGGCCTGGAAGCCGCGCTCCTCAGTGCAGGGAATGTTGTGGCAAGGACCAAAAGCGCTGAGGCGATAAAGCCCAGGGCGGTGCCGGCGAAGAGTTGGTGGAAGCTTAGCACTGACAAGAGGAGCGCCGCGAGGACAGGGCTGGCAACGCTTTCCAGGTCAGACGCAAGCCGCGAAAGCGAAAGCGCCTTCGTGTAGTCTTGCTCATTCGGCAGGACGTCCGGGATCATCGCTTGAAACGCGGGTGTGAACGACGCGGACGCCGCGTAGAGCAGCGTCATCAGCGCGTAAATCTGCCAAGGCTCGTTGACGAATGGCAGTGAGGCCGCCACCCCAGCGCGAACAAGATCGAGCGCAATCAGCAGGGTCTTGCGTGGGGCGTGGGCGGCAAGTGCGCTGGCGATCGGCGCAACCGCCACATACGCCACCATCTTGAGCGCCAGCATGGCGCCAAGAATTTCGCCAGCGTTCGCCCCAGCGATCTCGTGGGCGAGGAGGCCAAGTGCGACGGTCGCCAGGCCGGTTCCCAGGAGAGCAGCTACCTGAGCGCTGAACAAACGCGCGTAGCTCGGGTGACGCAGTGGTGAGAACATGCGCAATTGTAGCACCGCTATAGCGTCATGACTTCGTATCTTCGAGAGCGTTCGTTTTGGCGGCCGCTCAGGCAATGGTGGCCATAGCGGGCGAACGCTAAGCTAGGGCAGCGCGCTGGGCTGCAGCGCTTGCGATCATCTTCTGAGCGAGGATAGCGGCGGACGATGGGGTTTCGCCCGAGATCCAGAGCCTTATAAAGCCAAGCAAGCTGTCTGCGATGCGGATCGCATCGTCGCGACCAAGGGCAGTGTCGCGCGCCACTATCAATTGGCCGAGTTCTCGAACCACGCGACGAGCGAGTGGGCCGATCAAGATGTCCTGTGCGCCACGTCGCTGATCCCAAAAGTGTTCCAGTAGCTTGACGAGCCTTTGTTGGTCGGCTGCGCCAACGGCGGCGTCTGCGATGACGGAGAGTGGGCCGCCCATTGCCTCCAGCAACAGCGAATCCCGGTCAGCAAAGTGGCTGTACAGCGTGGAGCGGGCGACTCCCGCCTCCCGCAACAATTGCTTCACCGGTGGCCGCGTGCGGCGCGTCGCCAAGACCAATCGATTGAAGGCGTTGATGATGGCACGCCGAGCGTTTGTCTCTGGTCGATCCATAAATCCTCGCCGATCGAACTTTTCACCGCATTAGTCCGTACGGCGCTGCCGCCGCCGCATCCTAAATGGCTTTTCGACCAGAGTCATGGAGGGGCGAATGCAGGCTGCGACAAATACGGGCGATCGGCTCGCGGGTGGAGTTCTCGCGGCAGCATCAGTTCTGTCGATTGTCGTCATGGCGCATCATCCAAGCGGTCCAGGGCATTCAGGTCTGAATCAGCTTGTGCACGGTGGCATGATGGCGCTCGTGTTGCTGATTTTCTCAGGATACGCGCGGCACGCGATGCTGCGCGGCCTCGGTCGGTTCTCGATTCTTGCAGCGCTCGTCATCTATGGCGCAGGCGTGGGGGCAAATCTGCTCGCGGCCACCATCAACGGCTTTGCCGCGCCGGCTGCATTTGAGGAGGGTGTTTCGCGGGACGTGTTGCGCCTTTATTGGGAACTCAATCAGGCGCTGGCCTACGGCGGTGTTTATGCGACCTCGTTGGCGTTCGCGCTTTGGAGTTTCGGTCTGCTGCACGAACGCGGGCTGCGCCGGTTTATCGGCGTACTCGGGCTGGTTGCTGGGGCGGTTCCTGTGGGGCTGCTCGCCAGTAGCGTTGTCACCATGAATGTCGCGGGCGCGTTTGTGATCTACGCGCTGCACGCATCCTATGGCGTTATAGTTGGCGCCGACCTCATGCGAACGCGGACCTAGCGCGGCTCGCTCAACCAGGAGGCGCGTACCATAAGGTCTGCTGATCTCAACAGGTAACGTGAGAGCGAATTTCTCTGACCTCTGGAGACATCGGAAGTAAGTTCGGGCGGGAGCTGTCAAGCCGACGGTTTTGCACGCGATCGAAAGCGAATCCGATAGGGGATAAGCACGATGCCGGCGATTACCGAGAGGAGAGTGATCACTGTGACGATGATGATCAGCGGGTGATTGAAGTCCTCGTGGTTTTCCCAATCCATGATGTGCAGCGCCCAAAGCGTATCGTAGATCCGCCACAGATCAGAACGGCGCGCGGTGACCGCCCCCGTGTTCTGCGCGACGTAGACCGACAAGCCGCCGTCTGGGAATTGCACGCGCCATGCGGGCAGCGCGCCGCGATATTCGGCAGACTCCT